>Ga0307994_1000447_pt1 | contig 28813 bp, 29 predicted proteins | sample EllFjometagen261_FD_203171 | JGI IMG/M metagenome (GOLD analysis project Ga0307994, IMG submission 203171) | Marine microbial communities from Ellis Fjord, Antarctic Ocean - #261 | ecosystem: Environmental > Aquatic > Marine > Unclassified | place: Southern Ocean | collected 2014-11-02 | reverse complement strand
GGGGATATAACTCGGCTCAATAGTCCGGAGGGTGCGATCAAGAAGGCGAGTCCAAATGCGGCCGCAGCATGTGGAAATGAGAGCAAGGGGGAAACGAGTCGGCGAATCCAGAGATCTAATTTGCTCCCTGTTGCACTAGCTAGATAGAGGAATACTAGTGTCAGAGAAATCAGCGGCGTTAAGATTCCCGAAATTAGGCTGATCAATATACTTCGAGTTAGTCCTGGCACTTCGAATAGCTCGCGCCATGCCTCTAGGGAAAATTCCGAGCTTCCCAAGGGTGGGAAATAACCAAAGGCTGGCAAACTCGCAATGAGCGTTCCCAGCAGAATCGGTGCGGCTAGTAGGAAGATAAGACTGTGGCTTGCCCAGCGTAGCACCGACTATCTTGCGCTGTAGCGCTGGATCCAGGCGCGCTCAAGGGCGGGTGTCCAAGAGGGGTGGGGTTCCTGCAGCTTGCGGCTTAACTCTTTTGGACTAGCGGCTGCCAAATCAGTGCCTACTGAATCAAATTGCTGGCGGGCACTTGCGTCTAAATCCTCGATAGAAATCACGGTTGTGCTGCCCATATGATTCGGGTCACTGGCTCTGGCCTGTGCCTCGATGGAGAGAAGAAAGTTAGCCGTGATCATCGCGCCGGCTTTGTGCTGAGCGTTGTAGGGAATCGCGAGAAAGCTGACATTGCCGATCGTGCCGCCTTGCAGTACGTAAGTTCGGACACTGTCTGGCAACTCTCCTGTGCGAACCGAGAGCAAGGCCTCGTTTGGATTAAATGCTAGCGCCAGAGAAATTTCGCCGTCACCCATCAGTCGTCTCAGCTGTGCGGCGGAGTTGGGGAAGTATCTGCCCGCTCGCAATAGAGTAGGATGAAGCGCATCGAGGTAGTCCCATAATGCCGTTGTGACTCGCTGGAATTCATCATCAGTGACCGGGGCAAACAGTGCTGGATCTTTGTTGGAGATCTCAAGGACCGCCTGCTTGAGAAAGGTGCTTCCTAGAAATGCAGGTGGGCGGGGATAGGTGAATTCCCCAGGATTGGACGTCGACCAATCCAGTATTGCAGCTATTGTTTGAGGCGGTTCTATCAGCCATTGGCTGTCGTGATAGAAAACGAGTTGTGATCGGGTCCAAGGCGACTCTAAGCCATCAGTGGGCACGGTGAAATCTTCGCGCATCTCGGGAAATCGATTTGCATTAACTAAACTGAAGTTGGGTTGCTCTTCGGCCCAAGGGCCGAAGAGCAATTGGTTCTCCTTAAGTGCTGCAAAGTTCTCCCCGTTGACCCATAACAGATCGATGCTGCCGTTCGTATCATTGCCAGCGGTTCGTTCAGCAACTATCTTCGAGACAGTTTCGCCAGTATCAGCGACTTTTACATGTTGAAGAGTGATGTTAAAGCGTTGCTCTAGCGCCTGGGCAACCCAGTTAAGATAACTATTTATTCTGGGCTCGCCACCCCAGGCATTGAAGTAGACAGTTTGTCCGCGCGCTTGCTGTTCCAGCGCTGACCAATCTGCGACATCAATTGCTTGTGCTGTTGTTAGCGAGGAGTGAGGCAATAGAACGAATAAAAAAAATATTCGAATAAGTGGAAATGATGGTCTCAGCTGCGCCATTGATATCTCAGGACAGCTGATAGCGAAATTGATTTATCCATTAGTAGCCAATACACCCATACGTTGAGCTCGACGATCACGTCGCTTCTCATCAAGGGCTGGGCCCAATACCTCTACATGAAATTTATCGCAACCAATGCACAGGTTACTGTAGTCGTCTCCTTTTGGCGTCTTGGTTGTAGATTCGGCTATGAATTTTTCCTCATCCCATCCATGGGTTAACCCCATGCGTTCGGGTCTCCCGGCATTGATAGCTTCAATAGCCGGTATGCCGGCTAAGTCGTCGAGAATCTCGATAAGAGGCTCTTCGGTAAGGTTGCCTAGTGGATGAGCGGTCTTTATGCAGCAGGGGTAAACATCGCCAGTGGGGTCGATCGAAACTTCTGAACCGGCATAGCCATGCTGCAAGAAATTAAGCCCGCCGGACCAGGCATCGCAGAAATTGTCTTCGATCGTTGCTTGAGAAAGACCGTTCTCCCAGGCCCGACCGCGGGGCCAAAGCTTACCGATCCAGGAATCTTCGCTAGCACCAAACATGCTGAAGATCGGGCCCTTTTCTAATGCGCGCTCGTCTTTTTCCCCATCGGCGTGTTTGATGCCTGCATCTTCCAGCATCGCCTTAACTTTTTCTGCGAGGGCGTCCTTTTTGTCGCCTTCCATGCCCACATGAAAATCGTCCATGCCAGATACAGAGATAGACCAGATGTTGCGGCTCAATAACTCATTAATAATCTTTGGCGTAAGCAAGTCACCCGTGGTCTGTACCACCACTTTTACGCCGCCATTATCCCGGTATTTTTCTTGCAGCGCTTCTAACGCCGGATAGAGGATTCTTTCGCGAACGGGCTCGGTGAGTACGTCACCACCGGATAGAATTATTTTCCCTGTCTTCTCGACATAGTCATCAGGCTTTGAAGAATCGGGATTTGCCTCTCGAAAAGTCATCCGTTCTGGCAGGTTGGCGATTATGTTCGGGAAATTCGTCTGTGCCTCAGCCACGACTGCTTCGAGTTCATCCCTGATGTAAGGTCGAAAACGGGACTCATAGCAATGCTTGCAGCGTCGATGGCAATGCCAACAGAGCACGTAGTAAATTGATTCCATGTCTTTCCCTTGCCCGGTTATTTCTCACAATACTGTGTAGTCAATTGCTTGAATAAGACCTTTATACGGCGTAATACTTTCAGTTGAAATTGTAAAAGCTGCGCACTGCAGTAAGTACTGCGCAGAGTGAATCTAAAGGTCGAAATTCTAAAGGCCTATGCTTAGTCCAGTTTTCTCCAGCTTAGCGTGCCAGTCGTTCTGCCCTCGCTGTTTTTCAGTGAAAGTTTTAGCAGGCCATCGCTGAATTCGAAATGGCGTATGTTGTCGCCGCCTACCCATTCGGGCACCATGGGCGAACCTTCCACGTGGTGAATTACCAGACTATTCTCTAGATCGAATGACACCTTGCCCCAATAGCCGAATCCGCCAGTTACACGTTCTTCAGTAGCTTGATTCCTTTCGGGAAGGTCGCGCGGCATGCCGAGTCCTGCCATATTGCCAAATGCATCGTAGCTCAGCCGGCCCACATAGTTCATGTCTATAGGATCGCCTTGTTCTGGGAATTGGAAATAGCTAACTAATTCGAAATCCCCTTGAAACTTCTGCTCTATGTCTTGCAATGTATCTGCCGCCTGAGATTGTATTGGTAGCATTATAAAGAAAACCATCGAGGCTAAGAATTTAATCATTGCTACAGCTCCTTGTTGAGTTGACTTGGCTACAGCAATTTTTTCAAGTCAGGTTTGGTTACTTTTCCCATCGCGTTTCGCGGAAGGGCATCGATTATCTGTATGGCCTTGGGTATCTTGTAGGAAGACATCTTGCCATCACACCATGCCTTCAAATCACCATATTCCATTGATTTTCCGGCCTTAAGACCTATGAAGGCCATAACGGATTCTCCCCAAGTTTCATCTTCAACACCGATAACCGCGCATTCAGCTATGTCGTCATGGGTGAGCAGCGTACCCTCAATCTCCAATGCGGATAATTTATAGCCGCCGGACTTTATGATATCGATCGAAGAGCGACCCATGATGCGGTAGTAGCCATTGTCGAGAACAGCCACATCGCCGGTGCAGAACCAGCCGTCATGGAAGCTTTCTTTGGTGGCTTTTTCATTGGCCCAGTACTCGAGGAAAACGTTGTCGCCCTTGACGCGAATCTCGCCGGGTACGTTTTCCTGCGTGACAGGATTATTGTCTTCATCGAAGAGCTGCGCCTGGACACCTGGAAGAGGCTGGCCAACATGTCCAGCCCGACGCTCGCCGTCGTAGGGATTAGAAATGCCCATGCCGATCTCTGTCATGCCGTAGCGCTCTAACAAGACCTGACCTGTCAAATCTTTCCATTGATTGAATAGCTTAACCGGGCACGCGGCGGAGCCCGATATATTAAGACGCATTGGCCTGAAGCCATCACAGATCTTCTTTACATCGCTCTCATCGATGGTGTCAAAATACTGCATAAGTTTCACATAGATTGTAGGCACCGCCATGAAGACGTTGTAAGTGCCTGCAACGATCTGTGCTGTAATCTTCGGGATATCGAACTTCGCAAACAGGTGCACCGTCGCGCCAGCCCATAGGCCGCAACTGAGTATATTGATGATACCGTGAATATGATGCACGGGTAGAAATAGCGGAATGGAATCTTGATCAGTCCAGCTCCATGCTTCTATAAGCGTAGTTATTTGTGCATGAATTGTTTTGTGCGTGCTAACTACACCTTTGGGCTTATTCGTCGTACCACTCGTGAATAACATCATCGCTCGACGTTCTGGAAGAATCACTGGCAACTGGCTAGCCTCTTCGGCCATCACATCGGCTACAGAGAGTAGTTCGATATTCATCTGGGCGCAGAGTTCGGTAAGCGACTCTTGGTATTTTCCGTTCGCGATCATGCGCGTAACGCTTGCGCTACTTAAATAGTGCTCCAGCTCGGCGACTGCCGAGGCAACATTTAGAGGAATAGCTATTCCTCCAGCTCTCCAAATGCCGTGCATGGTTGTTACGTAGTCGACGCTGGCAGGGATAAAGAAAGCGATGCGTTCCTCATTCAGATCGTCGCTGCCATTCAACAACCCCGTTGCGAATTGATTTATACGCTGATTCACATCCGCGTAGCTATAGGAATCATCTCCCTCGGTCAGGGCAATTTTATTATTGGAATTATTTAAGTGTGGATAAACTTGTTCTGACATTCGAGTACCTTTCCTGTGAATCTGGGCAGCCGTGACCGTCGTAGAGATCACTTTGAGTGTAGTTAAAAGCTATAAGATTGCATTGACGATGAAAAACAAGATTGATGGCCCTAACAAACATCCTACGCCTGTATAGAACGTAGCAGTCATCGCGCCGTACGGTACAAGCTTAGGGTCTGTAGCGGCAAGCCCTGCAGCCACGCCTGAAGTAGTTCCCATGAGTCCGCCGAATACCATAGCAGACTGCGGATTATTCAAGCCGATTGTCTTGGCAACCAGCGGCGTACCGATCATTACCAGAATGGATTTGATGAGCCCAGCGGCAACACTCAGTGCGATAATATCTGAGTCCGCGCCCAAGGCTGAGCCGGTGACCGGGCCAACGATATAGGTTACCGCGCCGGCTCCGATGGTGGTGACCGCAACAGGGTCAGTGTAACCATACAGCACCGCGACGACGGCGCCGACAACAAAGGAAACGATGACGCCGGCGAAAATGGAAACAACCCCGGCTAGTCCGGCTTTTTTTAATTCACTCAGTTTGACGCCAAAGGCAGTAGCGACGATGGCGAAATCGCGCATCATGCCGCCACCCATTAAACCGATGCCACCTAGCAAGGTGATATCGGCGACGCCGGCACTGCCACCTGTTGCCTTGCCACCAAAATAGGCAGCTAACAAACCAAGAGCAATAGCGATGGCCGAGCCGTGGATCCGACCCTTGGTCAATTTATTCGCGAGAAAATAAGATATCCAGATAGTTAAGCCTACAACCGCGAAGGCGACTACGAGCGAGTTACGAACAAAGACAGTTTCTAAGATTTCCATTATTGGCTCTCCTGGCTAGAAGTATCGGAGTTGCCAATCTTGCTGATGACGGGAACCAGTGCAAAGCTGACTAGTACCGCAGCGACCCCCGCGACAACGGCCAGCATGCCGCCTTCGAATGCTGCTACGACATTCTGCCTGGCCGCCATGGCGACGACTATCGGAATATACATGGCAGACCAGAACTGGATGCCAGTTCCTGATGCCCCCTCAACCAATGCCTTAAACTTGTCTGAATTGCTGGAGAGCACTAGGAACAGCATGGCTATACCTACACCGCCCACGTTGGCCTGAACGCCGAGAGCAACTCCTAGCGCCTCTCCAATAAGCATTCCCAGTATCAAACAGGCGGAAAGTAGTGCTACGCCGTAGATAATCATTTTTTATCCTTATTCTTATTCTTCTTGTCGCGGGAACCGCGTCAAACGGGCTTGATGATATGACGCAACTGCTTTTTGTGCAATTTGCGTGATTTGATTGTAATAGGGCCGGTTTGCCCCAAATTAGGCCCTAATTCGGAGCATCTTAATTGACAGAAGCAGGGGGTTTATAGCTTAATTGTCATCCGGTCTCTGGGCGACGATCAGACGTTGATTCATCGCGGTAATAGTAAAGAATTCAGTTATTTATTGCAAAAAAGGTTATTCAAATGAATAAATTTTCAAAGTCATTGTTGGTGCTACTCGGTCTGGGTCTGTTTGCATCGGCCAGTACCGCACAGGACGTTACTTCTGACATTCTGGAGAATGCGCAGGATTATTCCGACCGCTGGGTTACCTATGGTAAGAACTACGGCGCATGGCGCTATATGCCGGATACTCAGATAAATCGCGAATCGGTGACCAATCTTCGTCCTGTTTGGATCAAACAGACTGGCGTGACAGGGGGTGCTTTTGAGGTTACAGCCCTAGTGAATGATGGCCGCATGTACCTAACTACGGCGAATAGCCACCTGATCGTCGTCGATCCGTTAACTGGCGATGAGCTGTGGCGCTACGACCATGACTTCGAAAATGTAGATCTGTGCTGTGGACCTCACAATCGGGGTGTAGGGCTGCATGAAGACAAGGTGTTTTATGGAACACTAGACGCCCACCTATTGGCTTTCGACGCCGCCACAGGCATTCAATTATGGGATGCCGAGGTGGGCGACCACCGTGAGTCTTTCTCGGTTACCGGTGCGCCACTAGTCGTTAAAGACATGGTTTTGATTGGCGTGGGCGGCGGCGAATACGGTATTCGAGGCTACATCGATGCCTATGACGTCAACACAGGCGAGCGTCGCTGGCGCTTCTATACCACGCCTGCCGAAGGCGAGCCTGGCAATGAAACTTGGCTAGGCGACTCCTGGAAGACCGGTGGCGCCCCTACTTGGGTGACGGGCACCTACGATCCTGAGACTGACATGGTGTTCTGGGGCACGGGTAATCCTTGGCCAGACATCAATAACGCGGTGCGTGCAGGTGACAATCTGTATTCCAACTCCGTAGTTGCCCTGGATGCCGATAGCGGCGATCTGCGCTGGTATTTCCAAACCTCACCCAGAGACGAATTTGATCACGATTCCACCTCGGAGCCGATGATCATTGAAGAGATGTTTGAAGGCGAAATGCGCAAGATGATCGTGCAGGTTTCCCGAAACGGACACGTCTATGCACTAGATCGCATGAACGGTGACTTCCTGTATGCCGGTGAGTACACCCGAGTGAATTGGGCAGAAAGAGACGAGCGCGGCAAGCCCGTGTTGAAGGAATCGCTGTATGAGCCAGCAGACACCATGGTTTTCCCAGGTCTCTACGGCGGCAAGAATTGGCCTCCTGCGTCTTACAGCCCTGATACGCATATGCTCTACATCCCAACGACCGAGTGGGGAACTCGTTTCATCCGTCGCGAAGGAGATGCTCGTGCGGGCACAATGGATCTAGGCGGCATCCCGCAGTTCGACACGACGGGCACAGGCTGGGTCGTAGCCTTCGATATGTTAAGTGGTGAAATCGCCTGGCAGAAAGAAATGCCAGGTAATTTCAACTGGGCTGGAACGCTGTCAACAGGCGGCGGGTTGGTTTTCTCCGGTGCGCCAGACGGCCATGTCTACGCCATGAACGATGAAACTGGCGAAGTACTCTGGAAATTCCAGACAGGCAGTGGCATATATGCGCCGCCTACCAGCTTCACCATCGACGGTAAGCAATACATCGGCGTAGCTTCGGGTACACGAAACCCCGTAACGCGAGCGGGCGTTGCTACTGGTATCGCTACGGGCAACTATATTCTATTCAGCCTGTAGGCGAGAGACCGCAAAATTGCGTACTCAAACTAATGATTGCTATGACTAAACAGATAGGCGAAAACTTGAAATCATCTTTTACAGTAGTACTTTCGCGCAGCATTAAGAGCATGACGGCTGTGTTAGTCCTTAGTGTTCTTTCGGCTGGGTCATTGGCCGGCGTTGGTGAAGGGCAAGAACTCTACAATGCGTATTGTCAGATATGCCACGGCGTTCTGGGCGAAGGCCAAACCATGGGTAAACCCTTGACAGATGCTCCGGCTAATCGACTGGCGGATCAGGAGCTCATTGACGTCATCACTGACGGACGTGCGGGTACCGGTATGGCTGCGTGGGCAGGTTCGTTAAGCGAAGTTGAGATCTTCGATATCGCTAGCTACATTCGCAACTTGCAAGGCAAGCCTGCTCTAGTTTTAGGTGACGACGACTCCGGCCCAAGTGACGATCCAAATGTTATTGCTGGCGAAATGCTATTCAACGGCTCAGCAGAGTGCGCCACTTGTCACTCTTATGATGACAAAGGCGGCAGTGTCGGGCCATCACTGGATGGGGTCGGCAGTCGACTAGCTGACGATGCGTTGCTACAGGCACTGATGAACCCATCGGCTTCCATAGTTAGCGGTTTTGGCACGAAAGAAGTCGAGCAAGAGGACGGCACTGTAATTCGCGGTCGTTTTCGAAACGACTCAGAGCTAGCCGTGCAAATACAAAGCGAAGATGGACGGCGCTGGGTAACTTATTTTAAGGAGCGAGTAACACAGGTTAGAGATTCAGATGAGTCAGTAATGCCCGATACTTTCGCTAACCTTGGTGCGAATGAGCAGCAACAAATACTTGCCTTTTTGAGGTCGTTATAAAGTTCAAAATGTAGTGTGAGCCATCTGCTTTGAAACTGAAATTGGATAAGCTGTAAATTCGAAGCATAAATCGCAGTAGTTTATGAAGTGCGGACTAGTATTTGCTTAACTACCGGGGGTGATCAATTGATCTTCCCTGTTTTTTATAGAAAAAATAAAGGCCATGTTATGGCATTTAATGCCGCCGAACTAACCGCAATGGCGATCCCTTATGGCATAAAGTTTGTTTGTGCCATAGTCACACTTGTCGTTGGACTGATGATCACCAACATGCTCGTCTCGCTCACGAAGAAAATAATGACCAAGGGTCAGGTCAATATCGCTTATTAGCTTCCTAGGAAGCATGCTAGGCATGCTAGTAAAGGTGCTGGTCTATATCACCGCCCTTAGTGTGTTGGGCGTAGAGATGACTTGCTTTGTCGCGATTCTTGGTACTGCCGGTTTGGCTGTTGGTCTTGCTCTATCCGGCACTTTGCAGAATTTTGCAGGTGGCGTGACGATCTTGTTCTTCAAGCCTTATAAGATAGTTGATGTGATAGCGCTGTAGTTGTCGTAGTGAGTGCTTGGCTTAAGGCTCCTGATTATTGGGGTGTGTTCTTCAAGATGAACGAAGATGTCTACAAGACGTTTGGCGATGTAGATTAGCTTTTGGATAAAAGCTAATAAAGGAATCATCAGCAACATGAAGACGGTGATGTATTCCAGATAGCCCTGCGCATACTCAGTGGGATTGTTAGCTAGGGTATTCAGGCTGGCTTCGGCCTCACTGCTGAGCTTAAAGAATGGCCTGCGAAAACTCTTCGACTTCTGGCCGCAATACCCACAGCCTCTGCTCAGTAGAGGCTTGCTGCAGTTAAGGCAGGGCTCCGCGAGTTCGCTAAGTGCCGGTGGATTGCCTATAGCTAAACATTATGCCTTAGGTTGTGAAGGGCAGATCTTCCCTTTCTATCGGTTGGGAGAAAAGCAACTAAATGTCCTGCTTGCAGGTATTCAGCTTGGTCACAGGTTCTCTCCTGAGAAAGTTTGTTAAAAAGGAAGTTAACATACTAAAGTAAATACTTTACTATATTGAAAATTTGCGGGTTTACCTATCCAGACGTGTCTTGCTTGTGCCTAAACGAGCCCTAACGGGGTAGATGGGGTCTAGAATAGAATGCAATCCGGGCTCAATCCACGGCTGTTGGCTGAGTCTCTTAAGGCATTGGCAGGGGGCATGAGACCTTTTAGTTCCGCCATTCTCGAGGAAGGCGAAGGATGAGTAGACAATAATTCGGGAGGTCTAGTGCCGCCGTCAGCGCTCATATTGACCCAAAGGTTGATGCTCTCCTCGGGATTAAACCCTGCTTCGGACATGAGGATTACGCCGATAGCGTCCGCTTCGCTTTCCTGGGTTCTGTTAAATGGCAGAAAGATGCCATAGCGCGCGCCTACGTCGAAGATTTGCAGCGCGGTATCCGATGCGCCTAGGATCTGCGCGGCCGCGGCGCCTACATTGCGTAATGCCGATTGGCTGGCGCGTTCATTGCTGTGGTTGGCTAATACGTGTCCGACTTCATGCGCTATCACAGCTGCCAATTGATGTTGATTGACCGCCACTGAGAATAGGCCGTTGTAAACACCAATCTTGCCACCGGGCAGCGCGAAGGCGTTAGCTTGTTCGTTGTCGAATACGGTGACTTCCCAATCGAAACGGGATTGATCTTCGCTATCTAGTGCAGCCACAACAGAGTTGGTGACGCACTGCACATACTGCAGTTCTCTAGCGTCTTTAGTTGCAGGTATCTGTGTCTGCATTTTGCGGTAGCTGCGAATGCCTTGTTCTGCCATGTCGGCATCAGAGTAAAGTACGACTTGACGTCTATCTAAGGGGGAGCTAGTGCAAGCGGCGAGTGACAAAAGCAGTGTAATAACTGCGCTAAGTTTTCTCATGACTAGTAAACAACTTTCATCTGACTCCAAAAGGACAGCAGGACCAACACGGATGCATGGCCAATATTTTTGTATAAACAAGTATAGCGCAGGCGCAGGTTGATCTAACTAAAAATTGCATTCCTGAGCTTCGAGTTGAACGCGAATCTCATCACCTTGCTTATCCACGATTCGTTCGAAGCAATTGCCTTCAAGGTCGCGCAGGAGGCGCCGACCACTAGCAACAGCCGTGGCAGTGCTTCGAGCCTGCGCTTGGTCAACATAGACAATCTCGCGGGTACTAATTGTTGGCGCGTTTCTATACACAACCGTTTGCGCATATCCAGAGGAGCGTCTAGAAAAATTGAACAGGGAACCCAAGACTAGACCGCCAAAAAAAATTCCTGAATCATAGCCTCTATGCCGCGAATAATAATTTCCGTGAGAGACAGTAAAACCACTGCCATAACCGGTGCTGTAGTTTTTATTGTAGCGCCTGCCACTGGATCCATAGTGATAGGAATTCGCGCGACGATTTCCGCGGTAGTCGTTTCGATAGCGGTTGCTGTAATTGTGCTGACCAGTGCTATAAGCGCCATAGCCGCGACGATTATTGCGATTATCAGCCCATGCCGTTTGGCTGATTACCAGGGTGCCAATAATTGAAAGGCTTAACAAAACATTTTTCAAAACCATAACATTTACCTTCTTCCAAAAATGAACAGCTAACGAAAATAATAGTGTCACCGCTGAGCATACGCTTGGAGAATGAATCTAGGCTGAACAGGGAAAATCAGCAAGGGTTACGAAGATTGGAGGAAGATTTTGTCGATGATAGTGCCATGCAGCGTTTTGGTTACGGGGCCGCAAGAGTGATGATTGGACAGCATTAACTGCATCTGAATAACTCTGTCCATGCTCGCATCTACGGGAATCCTCTGGAGAGGGCCTTGTGCGAGTTCTCCAATGATCCAATTGCGCGGATCAAAAGCAAACACGAGACCGGATTTAAGTAGTGTGATGCTGGTAGAAAAATGCACTGACGCCCCAGCGTTGCTTTGCTTGAACCATTCTGCATCCTGTTCTTGATGAGTGCCTGTATCTTTTAATACAACCGCAGGCATGTTGCGCGGCTCCACCTTAGAAACACTCTCCGTGTTTCTAATCAGGGGATCGCCAGGGGCAGCGACGGGACCTTGGTCTAGCCGAAGTTCCCGCTAGGCCTGTAGCCTGGATGCTACGCCTATCCGCGGCATCCAGCTCTATAGAATTTACTGATACTGAACCGGGTGGGTCGTAATCATGATTCGGCTTTCCATGTAGGTAATAGTCTCGCCGTCTATGCTTCGAAACCAATGTGGCGTGCCTGGCTGCAGAACGAGTACGTCCCCCGCGGTAACCTGCCTAGCAAGTCCACCGACTATGCCATGCTGAGTGCGGACGATGTTCGGGTCGCTGGATTCTGCTAGAGGCAGCACAAGTTTACCGCCTGTCACGAACGTTCCACTGCCTTCCAATACGCGATAAATTTCCATGCTCCATGGGTGAATGATCGCATACTGCTCCACCGCGCTGCTGCGGCGGCGAACCGACACGCCAGGGGAGACTGTCACTGACCAGCCGCCAGCAGATGCAGATGACGCGGCAGCGCTATCCAATTCCGCTTCAATTTCTGCGCCGGGTTTGAATATGGCAGGCGGAGCGCCGGAATCCTGAGCTAGGCTTGTAAAGCAAAGTCCAGAAAAAGTACACGCGATGAGTAGTAGTCGTTTCATGGTGAGTTCCTTTGTTATATTTTTAATGGACGCCGCTACTCAACCTTTATAACACAGCCGTGCACAGTGCGGCATTCGCCGCATTAGAGTTTAGGTCTGGATTAAGGTCTAGTCGTGAAGGCAAAAAACCTTCGAGGCTAGACCACTGAGTGCCCAGCCATCGAAGGCTTCGTGACTGCGTGCTGCCTAGGGTTTAAGGCTTCTTAAACACCAAGAAGAAGCGGTCTGTCATGTTTGGAATCTGCCCAACTTCCTGAGACAGGTCGTCACTTGCTTGGAAGAACATATCAGAAACTCTATCGAGAACGAAGCCAGCTGCCTGCACTTGCAGAATTACATCGACTGGATCTTCACGGCGACCTAGTGTGCCTGTCTCTTCCTGCATATGACGTCGCGTGTGGTCTACAACAACATAGGTGCCACCTGACTTTAGCGTATCGAAAACTTCAGCATTGACGCGGTTGTTGTCTGCCTCATTGAAGTTATGGTATTCCCGAAAATGAAGGAACATATCGGCGCTTGCCACGCCGAAGTTAATATCACCTGGCACATACCGTCCTTCTGCACTGTTGTAATTATTCTCAATAGTCACCTGATGCGTCATGGCAAACATGTCTTTCTCGGTCCAGTCGCCCCAATTACCGAATGTGTTCGCATTGTCGACGCTGTAAAGATGTCCGTTGTCTCTCAGCACTGGGCCTAGAATCTTTGTGTAGTAAGCCTGGCCTGCTGGCAAGAATTCGATAACAGTCATGTCGGCTTCGAGGCCGATGAAGTCTAATGCAGCGATTGGATCACGGTCAGCATCTCTGGCGAGCTCCGCCTCCGTGCGATGGTCCATTCCCATTACATTCTGGACGCTGTGTTGCAGAGGGGTTAGGCTCTGGGCGCTAACGAGCACCGGTGAAAGTAGCGAAAGTGCCGCTACAACTAAGCTAGGTTTGATCATGTTCATAGTGTTTCCTGAAATTAGTTAGAAAATAGGACATTCTCGGCATTTTCGAAAGCAGCCATTGGATAGATTGCTTAATAGTTGACCGAATTGGTGAGGATTCTAGCTCATTACTGAGGAGTGTTGCGAGTGTTGTTGTGTTTTCGAGCTGAATCCTAGGTCTGGATTTTTATCAGGCGCTAGGCTTGTCGCCCGGGGGAGGGCAGTATTAGCCTCTTTGGGGGCTCAGCTTGGTTCGCTGCAACAGGGACAGTCCAGTAATGTGGATCTGGATTAATCCGCTGGTTTGTTGAGGATGATAAACGCGGCCTGCTTCTTCGGATCCCATTCGAGCTCAACTTTAAAGCCAGCGTCGCTCAGATAGTGGCTCAGGGTCTCGCGTTTCAGTACATTCACGTAGGGAACCTGGCGGAATAGTTTCCCAATCAGCAGTAAGACTCTCCAGTGTGAAAACGAGTCGCCCAGACAGGCGGTAGAAGTTACAAACACGCCGCCGGGCTTGAGTAGCCGGTAAGAAAGCTGGATGGCCTGCTCCGGATCTTCCAATAGGTGCAGAATGCTATGGGCCATAACAACATCGAAAGAGGCATCTTCGGCCTCAAAGTCTTCTAATGCAGTACAGTGAAATTCTACATTAGTGATATCTGCTGCTACGGCCTTCTGCCTGGCGATTTCAATCATGTTTGATGAGATATCAGTCGCTACAATCTTCTGCACAAAGGGAGCATGGTGAATGGCGGTTGTGCCCGTGCCGCAGCCGAACTCAACTACTTGCGAATTCGCGTCGAAATAACGCTGCGTAGTCGCTAGTTTCTCCTTGTAGGCTTCTTCGTCTCCTACGGGCGATTTCGCATAGCCCTGGGCTCTGGCGTCCCAAAAATCTACGGTCTTTACCATGGTGTTCTCCAATCTGATCTAACTAGAATTTCACGAAATAATTTTCCATCACAAGTAAATAGACGGCTAAACACCAGTTTTGTTACAGAGAAATAGCAAGAAAAGAGGAAGGCGAAAGACGAGGCCCTGACGTGGTCACAGGGGCAAGCTGCCTTTCATGTCTGTATAGGCGGCGTGAATCAATTCGGTCAATGCCCCTCAGTTAATGTCGCTCTCCAGGCTAAGCTTAATATGGCGCATTCGTTTAGCTGATCCTTCGAGAAGTGAATGGGGGTGGTCAAGAAATGAGCCCATAAAGAGGCCAACATTCACGTAGGGCTTGAACACATTAATGTAGCCAAACGCGCACCGCGAAATACATTGCCTTTCTAGCGCAATACTATAGCTTAGATTACTACTACGTTTTGTCATTTATCTCAGATAGCTGACTCAGCGCCAATCTAAAGGCAGCCTAATGACAAAACTCCGCTTATCCTACCAAACCGTCGAGTTTGGAAAGATAGATATCCATCTATGTAGCTTGCGCAATCGGCAAGAATTCCATGACCCTGAGGGTGTTGCCGAGGATCTCGGAATATCCTCTGCCCAGTGGCCAATTTTCGGCGTAGTGTGGCCATCAAGTAGGGTTCTTGCTCACTACATCAGCGACTACAATACCGGCTCAAAACGAATCTTGGAGATAGGCTGTGGCATGGCGCTAAGCAGCCTGCTGCTGAATAAGCAGCAGGCTGACATTACAGCTACTGACTATCATCCTGAGACGGGGATCTTTCTCGCGAGAAATGCTCTGCTCAACGAAGACGAGCCTATTGCCTATAAGCAGGTAGATTGGGCTGACACTGAGGACGACCTCGGTCTCTTCGATTTAATAATAGGAAGCGATCTATTGTACGAAGAGCAACACATCGCGTTGCTCGCCAAATTTATTGAAGCGCATTCGAATCCAGCGTGTGAAGTGATAATCGTGGACCCAGGCCGTGGCAGGAAAAATAAATTAAGCGCTAGAATGATCGCACTCGGATATAGCTCTTGCCAGGAAAAGCCAAGCCACACAGATTATCTAAATGAAGAATTCAAAGGGCATATTCTAACGTTTGCACGCTAAGTACACGGGCAGGATCAGGCAGGCTTAAAGTGAGTATTGTGCAAGCAGCTAAATTGAGAATGATCAAGCCGCAATTTTGATCGGAGGAATATACAGCCTAGAACGGATTCCAAATTTTGGTGTCACTTGCTGCGTGCTCTGTCGATGGGTAGAGGCATTGAAGGGTTTGGTGGAATAAAAAATGCCTGACTGAGATAGAAGAAACGAATTTATGTTGTAAAGAGAAGACAAAAAAAGGCGTAACAAAAGTTACGCCTTGATTCTTATCAACTGACGTTGCTTAGAATTATTCTGCAACTCGCTTCATTGTAGTGTAGCGAACCGAAGTGACTTTGCCACCACCCCAATTTTCAGTACGAGTTTCGTAAGTATCTTCATCGATCATGCGCATGAAGCTATGATGAGCGTGTGGGCTCGACTCGACGTCCATATTTGTACCCTTAGTGAATTGGAAGTCGATGACACCTTCTTCACCTGAGTCTCTGAAAGTCATTGAAGGTTGATTGCCAATAGCACAGTAGTGAGTGTGAATAAGCTCTTCTTTGCCATTTTGATGGTACATGCTGACCATCTCAGCGGGAGTGCCTGCAGCAAATGTCTGCATTACTGAGGAATTGCCGATATTCTTGAAAGAGACTGAAGTTGCTGCAACAGCGGCATCATCTCTAGTTTGGCCAACAGGGACAACCTGAGCTTCGCCAGCCCAATTACCCTCGAGTTTTAGCATAGTCTGAAACGCTTCATCGGGTGAGAACCCGTCGCTTGCTAAGGCAGTGGAGCTAAGCAGGACAGCGGCAGCAGAGAGTGCAGCAAAGTGTAGTTTTCTCATGGTTTCAGTCCTTGATGTTTTTTAATGTTGCAACAGACTATTCCCGCCCTCGGTAGTTGTCAACTAACTATTGGCCATAGTGATGCAGGGTGCGGCGTAACGAAAACCTCTCACTATGCAGGAGACTTCCTAGACCGCTCGCTCGGTTTCTCCAGGGTGTTCACTGGAGTCTAGCTTGCGCACGAACTCTCTGCGCACCAAGAGAAAGCTCACAATAGCCTGTGCGGTGACGGACAATATCGAAATATACCAAACCATATTGATGCTGAAATCCGGCTGATAGCGAACATATAGCGCGATTGGAATGAAGATAAGTATGCGCACGCCAGAGCTAAACAGCGCCGGGCGCGTATTGCCTAGCCCCTGAAAGACGCCAGAACAGGTGAAGACTATGCCCTGCGCGACGAAGTTGAGGGAAATCAGTTGCAGGAAGATGGCGCCCACTTCAATCACTTCGGCATCGTCGGTGAAAATCATCACTAAGACTTCCGGTCGCCATTGCATGATCACCGTAGTGATAAACATGACGACGCTGCTAAGAATAATGCCACTTTGGAACGTCTCTCTTACTCTGTCGAATTTACCGGCGCCGAAATTTTGGCCGATGATCGGTCCCACGGCGAACGCGATAGCCATAGTCGGCATGAAGATGGATTGCATGATGCGCCCACCAATACTAAATCCTGCCTGCGCCGGGGCGCCGAAGTCTTGAATCAGCCAATAAACCGCGGAAAAATACACAAATAACAAAAGCATTTCGCCGCCGGCTGGGAGACCGATGTCCAACATCTTCCTCCAAATGTCGAATCGAGGTCGCCAAAGAGCAGGCTTAAAGGACACGTACTTCTCCAACTTAAAGAAATACAGCGTGAGCAGGGCTACGCCGATTGTAATGGAAATGCTGCTAGCCAGACCCGCACCCAGAACGCCTAGCGCTGGCCCAGGTCCCCAGCCGGCGATCAATATGGGGGCAAGAATCGTATTTAACACGACGGTTAAAACTTGAACAATCATAGCCGGCTTAACGATGCCAGTGGCTCGCAGCGAGGAAGCCATCGCCATCATCGCGAACTGCAATGCCATGCCGGGTAGGAACCAGTAAAGAAATGTCAGGCCTTCACGCAGTGCTGCCTCGTCTGCGGTAATGCGGCTCAAATAAGGCTCGGCTAGTAAATAACCGCCGAGCAGGGTAATCACAGCGCAGACTGCGGATAGAACTAAGGATTGATTAAAAACTAGATTCGCATGCTCCTGATCCTTGCGCCCTACTGCCTGCGAAATCAGTGCAACCGTGCTCACGCCTAAAACCTGTGTCAATGCCATGATCATAAACAGTAGCGTACCCGCTGTGCCAACACCGGCAACTGAGTCCTCTCCCAGTGCTGCGACGAAATAGAGGTCTACGAGTAAATACAGCGTCTGAAAGATCATTCCAGCAGCTACCGGAATAGCCATAGCTAGAATTGTCTTGGTTGCTGAGCCTTGGGTGAGGTCTTTCATAGGACATTATTCTCAGAGGTTGTAGTCGAGGAGAAACGGCAATCTGGAATCAGCACTCACCGATAGATTCGTCGGGGGCGACTCTGGAATAACAGGGCTAGTCATTTCTGAAGCGGCGCTAAGGGTACCACCAAATCGAGAGGCCGGGTGCGCGTCGAGTAGAAATTAAGGCATAAAAGCGCAACTTTTTTTCTTGCTACTATTTTGCGTTTCAACCGAGTAGCAGAAATTCTATGATTCGCTATACTGACCACCGCGCTTTGGCTACATACCCACGCCCGCATTCTACAAAGAATTAGAAGGAAGCATCCATGTCACTCAAGCTGTCACCCATTTTCTCATCGAAAACCTGCGTTTTTCTCGTAACCATTCTACTGAGTATTGCCTCGGGCTCATTTGCTCAAACCGTCACAATCGGCGTCTCAATACCTTCGGCGACTCATGGTTGGGCCGGGGGACTGAATTTTCATGCAGAGCAATCCAAGGCACGCCTAGAAGCTGAAAACCCCGACCTGAAGATTGTCCTTGTAACTGCAAATAGCTCTTCTGAGCAGGCAAACGATCTGGAAGACTTGGTGGCGATCCACAATATCGATGCCTTAGTAATTCTGCCTTTCGAATCGGCACCTCTCACCGGCCCTGTTCGCAACGTTAAGCGTCGCGGTGTCTTCGTCACTGTTGTCGATAGAGGCTTGAGCGAAGAGGGTATCGCCGATGTCTATGTGGCAGGCAACAACGCGGAAATGGGGCGTGTGTCTGCAGAGTATATAAAGGGAGCACTAGACAACACTGGCGATATCGTCGTGCTACGCGGAATTCCTACGGTAATTGACACCCAGCGCTTCGACGGATTCATGGCGGAGCTAGAAGGAAGTAACATCAATGTACTGGACCACAAATTCGCAAACTGGAACCGAGACGATGGCTTCAGCGTAATGCAGGATTTTCTTGCACGCTTTCCGAAAATCGATGCGGTTTGGGCACAGGATGACGACATCGCTATCGGCGTGATTCAGGCGGTACGTCAGGCTAGGCGTCAAGACGATCTCTTTATCGTTGGCGGCGGCGGCATGAAAGACATGGTGAAGCGTGTCATGGACGGCGATGAACTAACTCCTGTCGATGTGCTGTATCCACCAGCCATGATCGAGACAGCAATGGAGCTAACAGTATTGAAGTTCACTTCGCAAATTCCAGTCAGCGGTGAATACATTCTTGGTTCTCCTCTTATCAATCAAGAGAACGCCGCCGACTATTATTTTCCCGATTCGCCGTTCTAGAGCTAGACGTCCTATATACGTTCTATGGGACAAAGAACTAATTTTGCAATATTAGTGAAAAGATAGTGAAAGCAACCTATGAAAACGATAAAAGGCCCGGCCGTTTTTCTGGCACAGTTCGCCGACGATGAATCACCTTTCAACTCGCTAGATGCGATTGCTTCTTGGGTAGCCGAGTGCGGATTCAAGGGCGTGCAGATCCCCAGCTGGGACGAGCGCCTATTCGACTTGGCGACAGCGGCCCAAAGTGTAGATTATTGTGACGAGGTGAAGGGAACTCTCGCCGCGCACAACGTTGAGATAACAGAGCTATCCACCCACCTTCAAGGACAGTTGGTAGCAGTGCATCCAGCCTACGACGAAATGTTCGATGGCTTTGCTGCCGAGCATGTCAGAGGCAATCCAAAGGCGCGACAGCAATGGGCGGTTGAGCAGATGCTGCTGGCGGCGAAGGCTTCTAAGAATCTCGGTCTTAGCGATCATGCGACCTTTCCCGGCGCGCTCGCCTGGCCTTACTTCTATCCCTGGCCACAGCGACCCGCTGGCCTGATCGAGACAGCATTCGATGAACTCGCCAAACGCTGGCTGCCGATACTTAATGCATTCGACGATGCCGGTGTGAACGTGTGTTACGAGATTCATCCCGGCGAAGATCTTCACGATGGCATTACCTTCGAGATGTTTCTCAACAGAGTGAATAACCACCCGCGCTGTAATATTCTCTTCGATCCGAGCCACATGGTTCTGCAGCAGCTGGATTATTTGGGGTTTATGGATGCTTATCAGGATCGGATCAAGATGGTCCATATTAAGGACGCTGAATTCAACGCGACTGCCAAGCAAGGAGTCTATGGTGGATATCAGAGTTGGGTAGATCGCGCAGGTAGATTCCGCTCTCTCGGCGACGGTCAGGTAGATTTCAAGGCTATGTTCTCGAAACTAGCAGCTTTTGGTTTCGAAGGCTGGGCTGTCTTGGAGTGGGAGTGCTGCCTCAAGCATCCCGAAGACGGAGCTAGAGAGGGTGCCGAGTTCATTCGTGACCACATCATTCATGTTACTGACAAGGCCTTCGATGACTTCGCAGATGGCGGCAGCGATGACGCGGCCAATAAAAGAATTCTAGGAATCGACTAGCCCTTGATACGGATTACAACATGACGGACAACACTTCAGCTCAGCCTAAGCTTAGACTCGGTATGGTCGGTGGTGGGCAGGGCGCCTTCATTGGCGAGGTACATCGCATAGCCGCAAGGCTGGATGATAGATACGAATTGCTAGCAGGCGCACTCAGCAGCGACCCCCAAAGAGCGGCAGCATCGGCGGTAGATATAGGCATAGACGCCGATCGAAGTTACGAAAGTTTCGAAGACATGGCTGTGATGGAGGCCGATCGAGAAGACGGCATAGAAGTCGCCACCATCGTCACCCCTAATCACCTGCACTACTGCGCCGCTAGCGCGATGTTGCGCGCGGGAATCCACGTCATCTGCGATAAGCCTCTTACTGCTACCCTCGCTCAAGCCGAAGAATTAGCCGAGCTGGCTAACAAAAGCGGTCTATTGTTCGCCGTTACCTATAATTATAGCGCCTATCCTATGGTTAGATTAGCTAGGCAGCTAGTGGCGCAAGGCAGGCTTGGCGATATTCGCATTGTCCAGGTTGAGTATCCGCAAGACTGGCTGGCTACTAACATCGAAGACGACGATCAGAAACAGGCGGCCTGGCGAACCGATCCAGAGAAAGCTGGGGCGGGAGGCTGTATAGGCGACATCGGAACTCATGCATTTCATCTTGCGGAATTCATCAGTGGCTTGAAGGCAACTGAACTGCTTGCGGATTTAAGCTCATTCGTAGGCCAGCGTAAATTGGATGACAACGCGAACATTCTTCTGCGCTTCGACAATGGCGCCAAAGGCAGCCTCTGGTCCAGCCAGATAGCCACGGGCAACGAGAACGCGTTGCGCATTCGACTCTATGGTGACAAGGCTGGCATCGACTGGTCGCAGGAGAATCCTAATTACTTGAGCCTCACGGCTCTAGGTGGCAACAAAGAAATACTATCAAGAGCCAGCGCTAGCGTGCCGGCAGCAACCGGCACTATGACGCGCCTACCTGCTGGACACCCAGAGGGTTTTCTAGAGGCCTTCGCGACACTCTATCGAGATATCGCCGAGCAATTGAACGCGCGTAAGGGCAATCGAGAGTGTGACCCCGAGGCAATGCTAGTCCCTGGTATAGCCAATGGCTTACGCGGCATGCGGTTCATCGAGAAAGCAGTTAGCTCGAATGCCGAAGGCAACACTTGGCAGGGTCTGCGCTAGCTACTGGAGTTCGCCTTCTTCAGTGAGTTCACAGTAGCTTCTACGCCGGTGACCACAGACCGGGCCACCAGCAACAAAGATAATTTCACCCGCTGCAGCAAAGGCAGTGCGTTGCTAGTATCCCAGCGGCGGCGCCAGGTCCTCATATTCTCGTTTTTATGCAGCAGCGCGTCGAAGCGGCTAGATACTTTTGCCAGCAGCAATGCCGCGAGAAACAGAAACAAAACCCCTGGGATGATGGGCAGGATCAAGCCAACGAGCCCGATAAGTGTAAGCAGGCCAACGAGGAGCAAACAGGCCCCCTTGAACAACATTGGCATCAAACCGTTTTCTGAATTCTTCTTGTTCATAGCGTCTACCTCCGCAACTAGACTTCTTTAAGCACTGTTTATCTACTGCCCTGACTACAAAGCAGAATTTGTGCCAATTTTTAAGTAATTGAAAAATAACAAGATAATTTTCCATGCGGGGCAATACCTGCTTGTAAAATGGCGAAATTGGCCAATTAGTTACCCTATTTCATGTCTTTGTAAATGTCGCAGACGGGCCCGTAATTGGTCACTTTTTCGGCGAACGTTAGGGTAGAATGGCGGCCCAACGGCCACCAGCGTTTTACCTAAGTAATTATTCCATGCCTCTAGTTCGCCTCGATAAAGTTGCTCTCAATTTTGGTACTCACATCCTTCTCGATGAAGTCGACTTCACGCTGAAGAAAGGCAGTAAGATTGGATTGTTAGGCCGTAATGGCGCTGGCAAAACCACCTTCATGAAAGTCATCGCCGGTTCGATGCAGCCCGACAGCGGTGAGCGCTGGCTAAGGCCCGGAGTAGAGGTTGCGTGGCTAGAGCAGTCGCTACCGGTCGCCGACGAGCAATCTGTCTATGACATGGTTGCCGGTGGTCTCGCGGAAGTGGGTGAGCTCCTAAAGCAGTACCATCACATGATTGCCGACTACGAGAATGCCGACATGGGCAAGCTTGAGCGCGTGCAGGGCGAGCTGGAAGCGAAGCAGGGTTGGAGCTTGGGGCAGAAAGTTGACACGGTTATTACGCAACTGCAATTGCCGGCAGACAAACTTATGTCGGAGTTATCTGGTGGCTGGCGCAAGCGCGTAGCCTTGGCGCGCGCTCTGGTACGAGAACCAGAATTTCTCCTTCTCGACGAGCCGACCAATCACCTCGACGTGCCAGCGATAGAGTGGCTAGAGAAACAACTGCAAGACTACAGCGGCGCCGTCTTGCTCGTTACTCACGACAGAACCTTCCTGCAGAACGTAGTTAACAAGATTGTAGAGATCGATAGAGGGCACCTGTACGAGTTCGAAGGAACGTTCCAAAAATTTTTAGATTTTCGCGAACTGCAGCTAGCCAGCGAAGAGAGAGCGAACAAGTTATTTGATAAGAAACTCGCTGAAGAAGAAGTCTGGATCCGACAAGGCATCAAGGCTAGACGCACACGCAACGAGGGCAGGGTTCGTGCGTTAGAGGCATTGCGACTGGCCAGAGGCGCACGCAGAGAACTTGAGGGAAGTGCGAAGTTCAAGTTGAACAGCACTGAGAGCTCAGGAAAGATTGTGGCGGAGTTAGAAGACATCAGTCATAGCTTCGGTGATCGACCTATCATCAAGGATTTTTCCACTACAGTCATGCGCGGCGACCGTATCGGTATCGTCGGTGCGAACGGCGCGGGCAAGTCGACGCTGCTGAAGATCCTGCTGGGTAAACTGATGGCGCAGCAAGGCACGGTAAAACTCGGATCGAAATTAGAGGTTGCCTACTTCGATCAGTTACGCGAACACCTCGACATGGAAAAGAATCTGATCGATAACGTGAGCGGCGGTTCGGACTACATCGAGATCAATGGCCACAATAAGCATGTGATCAGCTATCTTGGTGATTTTCTCTTTGCGCCAGATAGAATTCGTACACCGGCCAAGGCGCTCTCCGGTGGTGAACAGAACCGGGCGATACTTGCGAAGGTGTTTAGCAGGCCAGCAAATATTCTGGTATTAGACGAACCAACAAACGATCTAGATATCGAAACTCTGGAACTGCTCGAAGACATACTATTGAAGTTCGACGGAACGGTGCTACTCGTAAGTCACGATAGGCAGTTCATGGACAATGTGGTTACTAGTCTGATGGTGTTCGAAGGTGATGGGAAGATCGGCGAGTATGTCGGTGGGTACAGCGACTGGGCGCGTAAAGGCGGTAAGTTGTTTAGCTTTGAAGACGGTGAGAAAGCCAGCGGTGGATCATCAACCAAGCAGCTAGAAGAAAAGCCTGAGCCAAAAAAAGCTGTAAGCAAAAAACTCTCCTACAAGGATCAGCGCGAACTCGAGGCGCTGCCCGCAAAGATAGAAGCGCTTGAGGTAAGTCAGTCTGAGTTAGAAAAGTACATGTCGCAACCTGAGTTCTACGATAATCAGGACGACGCTGGGAAATCTGTCGAGGAGACGTTGAAGCAGGTGGCGGATGTGCAGAGTCAGCTTGAGAAAACGTATGAACGTTGGGAAGAGTTAGAGAAGCTACGAAACGGCTAAGCTTCGCAGCGACGCGTACTATCACAGTGGGAGTCGTACGCCTTCGGTTGCTATATTGTATCCTTGGGATCGAACGAACTTACTCTCGGCACTCTGGGCATTGAGTAACGGATTCGTATGGTTAAAGTGTATGAACCAAACCTTCGCTCGCTCATTACTTGATAGCTCACTTAGTGCATCCATGCTTTCCGTAACGAGGGGATGCGGAACCTGTGACATGTCGCGGCCAGGCAACTCACCATCGCCATAGAACGTCGCATCGATTAGTGCATAGTCGACCGATCTCACCAGCGCTGCGAGGTCTGTATTCCACACCGACCACTTGTTTATATCTGGAATGAATACAGCTTTCTTGTTTGGCCCGGCAATCTCATAGCCCACCGTTTCGGAGAACTCGTCTCTGTGAGGAACGAGAAACGGAGTGACTTGAATGTCGGCAAGGCTTTCTGCTGCCCCCTCTCGTAGTGCTTCCAGCCGAATATTCTCGAACTCGACTAATTGACTCCAAGGGCCATTGTTCTCTAGAAAGCTAAACATGCGCGGCATGGCGTAGACCGGCTGCTTGGAAGCTGACATTGCCTCATGCCCGAAGAACATCAAGCCAGCATAGTGTCCGATATGAGCATGAGTGAGAAACACGCCGGCAAGTTGAAAATTTTCATTGGGTGCTTCTAGGTCTAGCGCGTACAGCTGCGCCGGAAGATTAGGCGTGGCCTCGAAGAGAAATTTCTGTCCAGCGATGGGGTTGATAACGGCAATTGAAGCTGCTCCTCTACGTAAGCTAGGATCAATCCAACCAGGCAGGCAATGTTCTGCATAACAACCAATCTGTGGATAGCCGGCATCCTGCGCAACGCCAAGTATGTAGATGTAAGGCTCGTCAGTCTGGGCAAGGGAAGCTGTGGCCAAAAATAGTGAGCAAAAGGCAGTGGTGATTCGGACAAGCAGCTTCATTTGAGTTCGCTATCTTCAACTGTTTCGGCAGCGGCTTTGAAATAACTCGTTCTCCACAGAACTGCTGCTAACGCGAGAAAGGGAATGGCAACCAACAGGCCGGATGTTACTCCGCCGCCTCGCACATCGAGAAAGCTCCAAATGAACATGCCTGCCGCAATCTGCGCGGTGTATAGGGCCGCCCAAGGAAACATCCATGTTCGCATCTTCCAAAATCCCCAGAACCCCGCGCCGTATACGTACCAGTGCAGCAAGCCACCGGCCTTCGCAGCCCAGCCGGTGAAGAGCAGACCGAACCACACCTCCTGATCTTCAGACAGCGGCTTTAAGAGAACATCCCAAGGTAGATAGATAAATGTCATATACGCACAGAACAGCATCAGTGCGTTCATCCAGTGGGGCCGGCTCTTTAGATTGGCTAGTAAGGAGTTAAAGAATTGCATGTTAGTCACCAATCGCTGTAATTGTATCGCCGATTTTTAAATCGCCGTCTTCTAAGATGATTGCTCGTAGGCCGGCCTTCTTTTTTAGCTCTGGAAGAACCGCTCTGTGGACGGTGGCGGCAAGAAAGGCGCAGGGATCGCAGTCTTCAATTCCCTGACATAACGCGCTGCCTAGCTTAAATTGTTTGCCAATCAGTTCGCGGAGATCGATTCCGCTGGTTAATACATTGCGTCTAAAATCCGCGTAGTCTATCTCTGCATTGTTGTGCTTTAGAAAACCTGCAAGCTCTTCCTTGGAGATCAAGCTGATGTGATTCGATGGCACTTGGTCTCCCACGGCTAGAAATTCCAAGGCACGCTCGTGATAGCGATCGCCGACTATGCCTTTTCCGGCCTCGAGTCTCGCAGCCTCCATTTCGTGTGGCTGTTTGCGCCGCGTTTTTGTTATGAAGATGTTTTCTACTGTTGCGCTCATGTTCATTCTTTCATTCTCGCGTGATTACAAAATGCTAGTTGTTGGACTCTACACTTCTACTTATGCCATCGTTCATCAGAACGTCATCAAGATTAGCTAGATTGATGCCTTCAATACAGGCAACGTTGTAACCATATTTGTTTAGATTCTTGCGCCGCTGATGATCGGTATAGAAGCCACAGATGGAATAGAAGTAGTGACGCGCGACGCGGATGTTCCACCGACAAAGAATCAGCTTATCATTTACCTTTCAGAGTTTGCACCTATCTAGTCCGAGAGCAGAGCCATAACGGCGCCGGCTGGGTCTTTGATCACGCAGAAATTGCTGCCGCCCATTCTTCGTGGCCCATCCAACACTTCGCCACCCATTTTTTTGCATCGCTCTGCGCTGTCGGCAACGCTTTCTACTCGAACATAGATTAGCCACTGACTGGGAATATTGTCATTGCTGCTACGAGAATGGCACACACCGGCAATTGTATCTTCAGTCCCTGGTAAGTTTAGATTGAAGTCACTGTAGGAGCCCATGTCGACATCGTTGCTGGACCAGCCTACTACTGAGGTATAGAATTTTTGTAGCTGTCCGGCATCTGGAACAGTGAGGTCCATCCACTCGATTTTACCGATATTCGACGGTTTCTCTTCAGCAACGGTCTCAGGCTCTCCTGCTGTGTTTTCTGCTTCATCAACCATGGGTTATTTATTCCTTAAGAGAGGGTTTTCGTGAATTTGTTTTGGTGATCTGGTTAGGCGCACCTACATTGACCGCGCATTTCTCAAGCCAATAGTTTCCGATGTCTTCACCGTCCTGCGTTCATTCTGTGCTAGATGAGTAGCTGTCTCGTTCCCGCTTCCGGTGATGTTTAGCCACGCGATACGGTTAGATGAAAGCACTCGCAGCTTGTCCCAACCCTTGGGCGAAACATTGACGGTGCTATCGTTTGCCGCGGTACCGACAAAGGAAAGTTTCTGCTGCCTAATAAAGGTAATATGTTCTTTTTCTAGTTCATCATAATGACGACCCATAGTGATACTTCCTGTTACTGGATTGCAAAAAGTTAGTAGGGCGATAATTCAATCTGAGCGTGGCTTACTCGAATTGATTGCTACCTGATCTTAGTCCGAAAGACTAAAAACGTACAGTGCGTTGCCATTGCCCGGATGCCTGATATCCGGCGCGACAACTCGTGGGACAGTTCGTGGACTAACTCCGCGCGCACCCATTGCGGTAGTCACTGCAATATACTGCTTTCCGTCTATGGCAAAGCTAACAGGGTGACCCTGCACTGATGTGCCAAGCCGTGTCTCCCAGAGTATCTCCCCATTACGCGCATCGAAGGCTCGGAAGCGCCGATCGAGGTCGCCGACGAAGACAAGATTTCCCGCTGTGGATATAGTTCCTGTCAAGAAAGCCGCTCGTTGTTCGTAACTCCAGACCTCTTCCATAGAATCTACGTTATATGCTGCGAGTTTGCCCATATTACCGTCTGAACCTGGCATTTCGAACCAGCGGCGATTTGCCGCTGTGCCACCGGCACCCTGCACAAGCGGTACTTCTCGTGCCGATATTTCCAAGCAAGACTGACTCAGAGGAATAATCAGATTCGCGCTAGGTTCGTGATAGGTCATGGAGTGCCAGTCTTTTCCACCGGCTGTGCTCGGGCAAACGCTTAGCCATTCGTCCAGTTGCGCATTGGCAATGTCATCACGGTAGGTTACAGCCCCAGTCACAGAGTCTATGTTAGTGAACACGTTCTGGAAGATAGTCTCCAGATGGGAGATGAACTCACCACTCACTCTATCGTGCTTCCACAGAATGCCGTGCTTGCCGATTGAGAAAACGAGTTTGTCATCGCCACGGTCAATCAGGACACGTTCGAATACCTCGTCAAGATCCAGCGCCTCGGCGGGCACGTGCTGGAAAAACCAATCCAGAGAGCCGTCATCCACATTGATGGCTACGGTGGAATTGGTGAATAGACCGGTATCGAAGATGGAGAGATTTCGACTGGCCGGCATCCATGGTTTTTGCTGTGCGGTTCCCCAATAGGTGATTTTTAGCTCAGGATCGTAACTTCCTGTAATCCAAGTTTCGCCGCCTGCACGAAACATGTCATCTATGTTGCCCCAAGTATCACCGCCAGAATCGCCACTTTCGGCTATGGTGTTGAAGCGCCATAGCACCTCACCGTTGTCTGCATCTACCGCGCTGATATAGCAGTCTTCCTCGATGTAGCGAGAGCAACCTAAAAGGCCCTGGATGATTTTGCCGTCGGCTACTATAGGTCCGCTGGAATTCCCGAAGCCCTTGCTGCCATCGGCGATTTCTGTTTCCCAAACTGGTTCGCCTGTACGTGCATCGAGTGCCAATAATCGAGCATCGGTTGTGGCGTGAATAATCTTATCCTCATAGATGGCGATGTTGCGCATGTCCTCGCTATCTTCAGGACCCGCGTGATGCTCCCAGATTAGCTCGCCAGTCTTCCCATCCAATGCTTGAATTATGTTGCTAGGATTGATCAGATAGATGGTGCCGTCGTACACCAGCGGCGAAGGTTCCGAGTCACCATCATGCATACTCCAGACCCATTCCAATCGCAGGTCACCCACGTTGTCCACATTGATCTGATCCAAAGGACTATAGCTCCAGGCTTGATAGTTGCGGCGCAACATCGGCCAGTCACCCGGAGCCGGGTTGGTGAGCATCGCATCGGAGATCGGCCGAAAATTTTCGACAGTGCCAGGAAGGATTACACCAGTAGGTGCAATGCTTTCCGGCGGGGCAATCAAATTCGCTGCACTGGGAATATTGATCGCTAAGGGGTAATCCGAACTTGCTGTTAGCAGGGGATTGCTGTCGATGACTCCGCTGCTGCGCATGACGTGAGCGACGATATTGATATAGTCATCATCGCTAATAGCAGCATTCTCACCCGGAGGCATGTTCGCTTTGATGTAGTTATAGAAGTCACCCGGCGATTGCATCCCCCAACTTGC
>Ga0307994_1000446_pt1 | contig 28926 bp, 27 predicted proteins | sample EllFjometagen261_FD_203171 | JGI IMG/M metagenome (GOLD analysis project Ga0307994, IMG submission 203171) | Marine microbial communities from Ellis Fjord, Antarctic Ocean - #261 | ecosystem: Environmental > Aquatic > Marine > Unclassified | place: Southern Ocean | collected 2014-11-02 | reverse complement strand
CCCGGCATTGTCGGTGACCGGGCCATAGGCATCGAGCGCCACGACCATGCCCGCCAGTGCCAGCATCGCGGTCGCCGCAAAGGCGATTCCGACGATCCCTGCCAGCTGATAGGCGATGATCACCGCGACGACGATCAGCAGCGTCGGCAGCGCGGTCGCCTCGAGGCTGATCGCCAGACCCTGGATGACGTTGGTGCCGTGCCCGGTTTCCGACGCCTTGGCGATCGAGCGCACCGGGCGGTAGTTGGTCCCGGTGTAGTATTCGGTGATCCAGATGATCAGCCCGGTTACGCCAAGCCCGACCAGCATCGTCAGATACAGGTCCATGCCGGTGAAGGTCTGGGTGATCACGCCCTCTTCGGGCTTGAGCGAATAGGCGCTGCCCATGCCGATGATGGCATCGGTGACGAAATACAGCCCGATGGCCGAGAGCACCGCGGTGACCGCAAAGCCCTTGTACATCGCGCCCATGATCGAGTTGGACGATCCCAGTCGGACGAAATAGGTGCCGATGATCGAGGTGATGATGCAAAGCCCGCAGATGCCGAGCGGAAGGCCGACCAGCGGCAGCAAGGCAGTGTCATCACCTGCGACCAGCAGCGCAATCGCGACCATGGTGACGCCGATGGTGACGACATAGGTTTCGAAAAGGTCGGCGGCCATGCCTGCGCAGTCGCCGACATTGTCGCCGACGTTATCGGCGATGACGGCAGGGTTGCGCGGGTCATCCTCGGGAATTCCGGCCTCGACCTTGCCGACGAGGTCGGCGCCGACGTCGGCCGCCTTGGTGAAGATGCCGCCGCCCAGACGCGCGAAGATCGAGATCAGCGAGGCGCCGAAGGCGAGGGCCACGAGGCCGTTGACGATGTTGCGGTCTTCGGGATCGCTGAGGCCATGGCCCGCGATCGCGTAGAGATAATAGAAATAGCCTGCAGTGGCGAGCAATCCGAGCCCTGCCACCAGCATGCCGGTGATCGCGCCCGCGCGGAACGCGAGCGTGAGGCCGGCCTGCAGCGAGACGCTGGCGGCTTGCGCCGTGCGCATGTTGGCGCGGACCGAGATGTTCATGCCGATATAGCCTGCCACGCCCGAGAGCACCGCGCCCAGCAGAAAGCCGATGGCGGAAACGGGATTGCCGAACTTGTCGAGCAGCGCCCAGACGAGCGCGAGCACGACGACTCCGACGATGGCGATGGTGCGATACTGGCGGCCGAGATAGGCCTGTGCGCCTTCCTGGATGGCGGCGCCGATTTCCTGCATTCTTGCGTTGCCAGGTGACTGGCTCAGGACCTGGCGGCTGGTGATGATACCGTACAGAACTGCAACCACCCCACACAGGATGGCTATCAAAACAACATTCATGCGTCGCTCCCCCAAAAAAGCGAAGGCCTGTTGGCCAAGGTCGGTGATCACCGCGCCCTTCACATGAACGTCAGCGTCCCGGCGCATAGGTATAAGCGGGGTTTGCGGGGGCGCAACTTAATAAAGTTAGTGAGGATCGGCGGCTTCAGCCGTGCAGCCAACCAAGTTTTGCCGGCAGGTCGACCGGCATTCCGTTCCAGCTGATCGTGAGGCCCGAGCCCTCGGCAAAGCCTCCGACACGCACGGCCGGCACCGGCAGATGCGCCTGTCCATCGGCGGCGAAAAGCAGTTGATAATCGTCGCCTCCGGTGGCTGCCGAGAGCGCTGCGTCCTGGTCCGCCGCGAACGCCGCGATGAAATCCTGGGACAGCGGCACCTTGGCCAGATCGACATTGACGCCCAGCCCAGAAGCGTCTGCCATGCGCGCGGCATCGATCAGCAGCCCGTCGGACACGTCCATCATCGCGTGGGCGATCTGCGCCAGCGCGCGGCCGTCGGCGATGCGGGCCTGCGGGCGGCGATAGGAAATGATCAGCGAGCGGGGTTCGGTCCTGCCGCTCTGCAGCAGTTGCAGCCCGGCCCAGCCATTGCCGATGGTGCCGGTGACGAACAGCCCGTCTCCTGCCAGCGCGCCAGAGCGCGAGGGCGGCACCGGCACCGAGGGCAGGCCGATCGCGGTCAGCGAGAGCACGCGCGAGGTTCCCGCAGGCGCGGCGATCGTGTCGCCGCCGATCAGCAGCATGCCGTAATGGTCAAGCGCTTCGCCCAGCCCCTGAACAAACGCGCTGTCCCACGCGGCATCTCCGCTGAGCGTGTGCCCGGTGAGGCAGGCCAGCGGTGTCGCGCCCTTGGCAGCAAGATCGGAGACGTTGACCGCCACCAGCTTCCAAGCGACATCGGCAGGCGGGTCATCGGGGAGGAAATGCACGCCTTGGGCGAGCATGTCCTTGGTCAGGACGAGGGACTGCTTGCCGATGGTCAGCAACGCTGCATCGTCGGCCAGCCCCCGCGCTGCCGGATCGGTCGCGAGCTCACGGAGAAGGTCGATATAGGCGGGCTCGGTGGTCAAGATCGACCCACCTTCCCTCTATCGTCACCCCCGCGCAGGCGGGGGTCCCGCTTCCTCTTCAGGTTCCCGCGAGAGCGGGATTCCCGCGTTTGCGGGAATGACGGAGATAACCGGTTAAGCCCGCACATCTTTGGCGATCGCGTCGAGCAGCCCGTTGGCAAAGCGCGTGTCCTTGGCATCGAAGAACGCGTGCGCGACATCGAGATATTCGTTGATCACGCTGCCCACCGGCACGTCGCGCCGCGCGAGCAGCTCATAGGCGCCCGCGCGCAGGATCTGGTGCAGCGTGCGGTCGAGCCGGGTCAGCGACCAGCCGCTGGCGAGCTTGGCCTCGATCAGCCCGTCGATTTCAGCCAGCCGCGCGGTGGTGCCCTGCACTAGGTCGTCGAAGAAATCGACATCCGCATCGGCATATTGGTCGTCTTCGATCTCCGCGCCCAGCCGGTGCATGTGGAATTCGTGCAGCAGCTGCGCGATGGGCGTTTCCTCCATCGTGTGCTGGTACAGCGCCTGGACCGCGGCAAGCCGCGCGGCGGAACGGGATTGGGATTTCGGGTTCATCTGTGTTCCATCATGTCAGGCGGCGCCGGACGCTGTCGGCATGCGCGGGTAGGCCCTCCATCTCGGCGAGCGCCACCGCCGCCGGGCCGATCGCCTGCAGGCCTTCGCGGCCCAGCTCAATAAAGCTGGTGCGCTTCATGAAATCGAGCACCGACAGCCCGGAAGAAAAACGTGCGCGCCGCCCGGTGGGCAGCACATGGTTGGGCCCGGCGACATAATCGCCCACCGCCTCCGGGGTCAGCCGGCCAAGGAACACCGATCCGGCGTGCTTCACCTTGGCGAACAGCGCCTGCGGATCGTCCACCGCAAGCTCGAGATGCTCGGCGGCGAGGCGGTTGACCAGAGGCATCGCATCCTCAAGGCTGTCGACCACGATGATCGCGCCATTGTCTTCCCACGCCCTGGTCGCGACCTTTTCGGTCGAGAGCGAGGCCAATTGCACGCCGACCACGTCCGCGACGATATCGGCAAAGCCCGCGTCATCGGTGAACAGGATCGACTGGCTGGTCGGGTCATGCTCGGACTGGCTGAGCAGATCGGCTGCGATCCATTCGGGGTCGTTCTTCGCATCGGCGACCACGACGATCTCGGACGGGCCTGCAACCATGTCGATGCCGACCACGCCATAAAGCTGGCGCTTGGCTTCGGCGACCCAGGCGTTTCCGGGGCCGGTGATGACGTCGACCGCACGGATCGTATCGGTGCCAAAGGCAAGCGCCGCAACGGCCTGCGCGCCGCCGATCCGCCAGATCTCGTCGACGCCCGCCAGATGCGCTGCCGCCAGCACCAGCGGATTGATCACGCCCTTGGGGGTCGGGGTCACCACCACCAGCCGCTCGACCCCGGCCACCTTTGCGGGGATCGCGTTCATCAGCAGCGAGGACGGATAGGCCGCGCGGCCACCGGGCACGTACAGCCCCGCGGCATCGACAGCGGTCCAGCGCGCACCCAATCGGACGCCTGCGGCATCGGTGTAGTCGCGGTCTTCGGGAAGCTGTGCTTCGTGATAGGCGCGGATGCGGCTGGCGGCGAGATCGAGCGCGGTGCGCAGCTCGTCGCTCAGCTCTGCATAGGCCTCAGCGCACGCATCCTTGCCGATGCTCCAGCCGCCGCCGGGCAGGCTGTGGCCATCGAAGCGCGAGGTGTATTCGATCAGCGCCGCATCGCCGCGCGCCTTGACGTCAGCAATGATCGCAGTGACGTCGCGGCTGACCTCGATGTCGCTCTCGCGCCGTCCGCGCACCAACCGGTCGAACGCCTTGGCGAAATCCGTGTCGCGGGTGGAAAGCCGCAGCGTCATGCCGCCTGCCTCTGTTCGGCGGCAAGATCGCGGAACGCGGACATCAGCGGGCCAAGCCGCGCGTGATCCTTCTTGAGCGCGGCGCGGTTGACGATCAGCCGCGCAGAAACCTGGGTGATCACTTCGGTCTCGACCAGGCCGTTGTCCTTGAGCGTGCGGCCCGATTCCACCAGATCGACGATCTGCCGCGCCAGCCCCAGCGAAGGGGCAAGCTCCATCGCGCCGTTCAGCTTGACGCACTCGGCCTGAACGCCCTGCCGTTCGAAATGGCGGCGGGTGATGTTGGGATATTTGGTCGCGACGCGAATGTGCGACGGGCGCGGCTGGAACTCGCCCCCCTCGTCGACGGGCTCTGCCACCGACAGGCGGCAATGCCCGAAATTGAGGTCCACCGGCGCATAGAGGTCCGAATAATCGAACTCGTCGATCACGTCCGAGCCGACGATGCCGATCTGCGCTGCCCCATGCGCCACGAAGGTTGCGACATCGAACGCGCGCACGCGGATGATGTCCATATCGGCGCGGTTGGTGCCGAACCGCAGCGAGCGGTTCTTGGGATCGTGGAACTCCGCCGCAGGCTCTATTCCCACCCGCGCGAGCACGGGCAGCGCATCGTCGAGGATTCGCCCCTTGGGGATTGCAAAGATCAGCGTGTCGGCCATGCTGGCGGCATGTAGGGGCAAGCAGGCCAAAGGGCAATATGGAGCGGCGCGACGAAATCGAACGGCAGATCGGTGCGCAGGCCGATCACGTGGCGCACAACGACGCGCCCGCGACGGCGGCGGTCTGCCGCGCACTGATCGCGCTGGCGCGGGGCGGCACGGCCTGCGGGGAGCGAATTGCGAACTGGCCGGGCGATGTGCTCGCCGATGCGATGCCGCTGCGGCTGGCAGGCGGGCTGCATCATCTGTTCCGGGAAGGCCAGGCGCCTGAACTGGGGGCGGTCTACGCTCGGGAGGTGACAGGGCAGGACGCGGTGGACGCCATCGTCGCCGAAGTCGTCGCTCGGCACGATGCTGAGCTGCTGCCGTGGTTCGATGGCCCGCCGCAGACCAACGAGGCGGGGCGCTCGTCGAGCTTCGTCGCCGCGCTGCACTGGCTGGCGAGCCGCACGACTTGGGCGTTCGAACTCAACGAAATCGGGTCGAGCGCGGGGATGAACCTGCTGATCGACCGCTATGGCTATGATCTGGGCGGGGTTGTCTCCGGCCCCGCGGACGCGCCGTGCACGATCCATCCCGACTGGCAGGGCCCGCCGCCCCCTGATACGCGCTTCCGCATCGTCCGCGTGCGCGGCTGCGACGTCCAGCCGATCGACGTGCGAGACAACGCCGCCGCCGACCGGCTGATCGCCTATATCTGGCCCGAGACGCACGCGCGGTTCGAACGCATGGAGGCAGGCATCGCGATGATCCGGCACCGCGCGGTCGATCTGGTGCAGGCCGACGCCGCCGACTGGATTGCGGCGCGGTTGGCCGAGCCGCAGCAGGCGGGCATCACCCGCGTGCTGATGCACTCGATCGTCTGGCAGTACATCCTGGCGGATCGTCAGGCGATGATCGCACGCGCCATGGCCGAGGCGGGAGCCGCAGCGACACCGGAGCGCCCGCTGGCGTGGATCGCGCTGGAAACCAACCGTGCGACCTTCCGGCATGAACTCAAGGTGCGGTACTGGCGAGGTGGCGGCGATCCGCACCTGCTGGGCGAGGCGCAGGCGCATGGGGCCTGGGTGCGGTGGAGGGGGTGATCGGAGCCTTGCCCTGGTGGGTCAGATCGCGTCCGCTTTCGTCGCCCGGAATGAGGAGGCTGAATGGCCGGAAATGGGTGGTTAGCGGACAAGTTGAAGCATACTGATCCTGCCAACAGGTAGAAATCAAAAGGAACCACGTTCTATGACCGCAGCATCAGTGCAGTCCGTTATCGATGCTTTGGCTACTCTCGAAACGAGCGGTAATGAGGAAGGTATGGAACCGGTTGCAAAGGCGTTCTCGGATGGGGACGAGTTTGTGATCCAACTGAACGAAATGGCCGCTATCCATCTTTGCCGTCTGATACTTGAGACCGCTTCGAAGGAGTTCCCCGGTGCGCATCAGCATTTAGACGACGTCAATTTCGTGGATGAAGGTGGCGGACGACTGAGAATCGAAAATGTCCGCTAAGGGGTCGTTTGCCGAACGGCAGCTTTTTGTCAGAAATGCTCCAAAGCCGCCACCACCCGCTCAGCATGAGCCTGTCGAAGGCTCCGCGCCATACTCAACGCAAACACACATCGTCACCCTGAACTTGTTTCAGGGCCCATTTCTCCCCAAGCGGCTTCGGCTCATTGGGGCACGATGGGTCCTGAAACAAGTTCAGGATGACGGAAGTGGGATTGGACAAAGCCTTGCGGCGTTTGACAACCCCTTCGCGGCTTCGCGGCTTCGCGGCTTCGCGTCTTCGCGTGAACCCTCTTTATGTTTCACGCGAAGGCGCGAAGCCGCGAAGACGGCGTGCTGCAAGGGATAGCCTAAGGCTCTACAACACTCCTGGGCTCCGGCTTTCGCCGGAGAGCGATTGTGGTGGGGGTGAGAGTGGCGCGGGGCCTTCGCCAGGCTCAGGCTGAGCGGGGGTAGTGCGGGCTCAACGCTTCGCCAGAAACGCTTCCATCGCCGTGATCAGCGCGTCCGGCTGTTCCCACGGCACGAAATGCCCGCCGGGGGCCTTCACCAGCGTCAGGTCGGGCACCAGCGTTTCGATACCGTCGAGCAGCGAGGGCCGCAGCGCGTAGTCGTCCATCGCCCAATAGAGCAAGGTCGGCTGGGTGATGGGCGGGAAGGGGCGGTCGAGGTAAGCGGGGCGTTCGATCTCGCCTTGCAGCGGCGGGACGATCAGCGGGCTGGCGCGGTACCAGTTGACCATCGCGGTGAACGCGCCCGGCGTCTGCCATTGCGCGAGGTAGATCGCGCGCTCTTCGGGTGTGATCCGGCTGACCGCGCTGGGCTCGGCGAAGCGCGAATCGAAATACGCGTCCCAGCCCATCTGCGCCACGATTTGCTCGAAATCCGGGCGGCGCATTTCGGTGATGTATTGCGCCGATGCGCGCTGGTCGGGGTCATCGAACAGCGCCTTCTGGTAGGTGAACGGGTGCGCGGCGTTGGCCATGATCAGGCGCTTCACCCTGTCAGGATGATTGAGCGCCGCCATCCACGCGATCGCGCCGCCCCAGTCGTGGCCGACCAGGGTGAAGGTCTCGATCCCAAGATGATCTGCCAGCGCCAGCAGGTCGGCGACCATGGCCTTGGGCTGATAGGCCTCGACGCCTTCTGGCTTCGACGATCCGGCAAATCCGCGCTGGTCGGGTGCGATCAGGCGGTAACGGTCGGCAAAATGCGCCATCACGTAGCGCCAGGTGCGGTGCGATTCGGGAAAGCCGTGCAGCAGGATCAGCGGCGGGGCGCCTTGCGGGCCGGTGATCGCGACGTCGAGCTCGACCCCGGTGGGCAGCGCGATGCGGGTGAGGGGGACATCGATCATCTTCTGTCTCCCACGTCACCCCCGCGCAGCCGGGGGTCCCGCTTTGCCGTGCAGCGCGGCGCAAAAGCGGGATTCCCGCTTTCGCGGGAATGACGACAAATTGCTTTCAGGATCACGTCCGCCCCCGGGTCAACGGAACCTCCGGGATCGGGATGAACTCGTGTTCGTCACCCGGCACCTTGGGGAAGGCCCCAGCATTCCAGCGGTCGGCGGCATCGCGGATGCGTTCGTTGGACGATCCGACAAAGTTCCACCAGATGTGCCGCTCGGACCCGAACGCCGCTCCGCCCAGCAGCATCGCACGGCCGCCGCCGATGCTGTCCAGCTTCGGCTTCGCGCCGGGCGCGATCAGGTAGAGCAGATACGGCTCGAGCGGCAGCCCGTCGAGCGCCGCATCGCCCTCGACCAGCATCACCGCGCGCTCGTCCGCCTCGCTGTCGATCGGGATCGATCCGCCCGGCCGGAGCACGATGTCGGCATAGATCGTCGGGCTGTGGCAGGTCGTGGGCGCGGTATTGCCCCAGAGCGAGCCCATGATCACCTTGGCCGATGCGCCGCCGCCGTCGATCGTCGGCAGGCCCGCGCAGCCGATGTTCTCGAACGCGGGGTCTGCATCTTCCTGGCCGTCGGGCAACGCCAGCCAGGTCTGCATGCCGAACAGCTTCGCGCCGCCGGTCATCTCGTCCGCCGGGCTGCGCTCGGAATGGACGATGCCGCGCCCGGCGGTCATCAGATTGACCTCGCCGGGGTGGATGGTCTGGAAGGTGCCCAGCGAATCGCGATGATCGATCGCGCCGGTGAACAGATAAGTCACCGTCGCCAGCCCGATATGCGGATGCGGGCGTACGCCGAGGTCGCGCCCGATATCGAGCTGCGCCGGGCCGAACTCGTCGACGAAGATGAACGGGCCGACCATCGCGCGCGCCCTTTGCGGCAGCACGCGGCGCACGCTGAACCCGCCCAGATCGTGCGTCACGGGCAGCAGGGTGAGCGAAATGGGGCTGGTCATGCGCGGTCTCCGAACATGCGCCTGAGGCGGCGATGCCGATGGTGGAAGAATATGCGGATCAGCCCGGTCGTCAACCGTGGCAGGAGGCGCGGTTCGAACGTCAGCGTATCGGTCACCCTGCACCCCGTGCCGTGCGCGACGATGCGCCGCTCGTGCCGCCAGTGCGCCATCCCTGTCATCGGCGAGCATTCGACGAACCCCGATCCGGGATCGAGCGATTCCAGCGTGAGCGCGCTGGTCCCGGCTGGGATCAGGCCGCCAAGCAACAGCCGGCTGTGGAACAGCGGCCTGCCTGGCGTCATCGGAACATCGGTCAGCCGCTCGATCCCGGACGGCGCGGTCATCGCGAGCAGAGGCATCATCTCGCGCCGCAATCCGGCGAGCGATGTCGCCGACAGCCAGACGCTTTCGCGATCTGCTGTAAGGGTCGAGCTGAACGTGGCGGTTGTCCGGCCCAGCGTTATTCCCCCGGCGCGCGCGCCTTGATCGCCATTGCGTGCACCTTCTGCCCGGGCAGATCGCCGAGCGCGGCGTTGACCATCCGCTGGCGCTCCAGCCGCGATTTGCCGGCAAAGGCCGCGCTTTCGATCACCACCGTGAAGTGCGATTCGCCGCTGCCATCATCGCCCATATGGCCGCTGTGCTTGGCGCTGTCGTTGATCACGTCCAGCTGGATCGGCGACAGCGCCGCGCTCAGCCGGTTTTCGATTTCGCTGGCCATCGGCCCCTTGGTTTTCATGTCCATGCCACCCTATATAAGTCGCTCTTCGCTGCAATGCGAGGCGCGTAATGGCAAGGGATGGTCGGGGTTTTGGCGGAACGGGACGGATCGGAAAAGGAAGGCAGCGCGCGGCGTCGTGCGCGGTTCCATGGCCGGATCGAAGGCACCGGACACCGCTGTGACTGGGCCGAATGCCCCGAAGATGGCGAATTCCGCGCGCCGCCGGATGAAAACCGCGCGCATGGATCGCGCTTCGACGGCCCGGGCCGCTACCGCTGGTTCTGCCTCGAACACATTCGCGAATTCAACGAGCGCTACAACTTCTTCTCCGGGATGAGCGCCGAGGAAATCTATGAGGCGCAGCGGCCGACCTCAGGCTGGGACCGCGAAACGCGCGCCTTTGCCGCAGGCGCGGGCCAGGCGCCGCGCTGGGGCGACTTTTCAGATCCGCTCGACGCCATCGGCGCGCGCTTCCGCCAGAACATCAAGGATCGGGCAGCGACCCAGGCCAATGATCGCGCTGCAGCCCAGCGCGGCCTGAGCGTCGCAGACCGCAGCGCGCTCAAGACCCTGGGGCTGCGCGCGGACGCCAACCGGACGACGATTCGCCAGGCCTATTCGAAGCTGGTGCGCGCCTATCACCCGGACCGTAACGGCGGCGACCGCACCCACGAGAAAGCCTTGCAGGAGGTCATCGCCGCCTATACGCACTTGCGCAAACTTGCTGCTTTCACCTGATCGTGCCATCGGGCATTGCAGCTTCCTTAAGCGACCGATTAACAGCGGACACCCACATGACAGACATTTCCAATACCCAGCCTGACAGCCGTGACGGCACCCTGCTCGATGCGCCCGACCGGATGGTGAAGGCGCGCGACGTGTTCGGCGTCGATATCGACATGGAAGTGCCCGCGTTCAGCGAGGCCGACGAGCGCGTCCCCGATCTCGATCCCAGCTATGTGTTCGACCCGGAAACCACGCTGGCGGTGCTTGCTGGCTTTGCCCACAACCGCCGCGTGATGGTGCAGGGCTATCACGGCACGGGCAAGTCGACGCACATCGAACAGATCGCCGCGCGCCTCAACTGGCCGTGCATCCGTATCAATCTGGATGCGCATATCAGCCGTATCGATCTGGTCGGCCGCGATGCCATCGTGCTGCGCGACGGCATGCAGGTCACCGAATTTCGCGAAGGCCTGCTGCCATGGGCACTGCAGACCCCGACCGCCTTGGTGTTCGACGAATACGACGCGGGCCGCCCCGATGTGATGTTCGTGATCCAGCGCGTGCTCGAGACCGAGGGCAAATTGACCCTGCTCGACCAGAACCGCGTGATCCGCCCGAACCCCTATTTCCGCCTGTTCGCTACTGCCAACACCGTGGGCCTGGGCGACACCAGCGGGCTGTATCACGGCACCCAGCAGATCAACCAGGGCCAGATGGACCGCTGGAACATCGTGTGCACGCTCAACTATCTGCCCGCCGAGACCGAAGCCAAGGTCGTTCTCGCCAAGGTCGGCGAGACCGACCCCAAGGTGGTCAAGAACATGGTCAAGGTCGCTGACCTGACCCGCCAGGGCTTCATCAACGGCGATATCTCGACGGTGATGAGCCCGCGCACCGTGATCAGCTGGGCACAGAACGCCGCGATCTTCCACAACATCGGCTTCGCCTTCCGCCTGTCGTTCCTCAACAAGTGCGACGAGGCCGAGCGGATGCTGGTCGCGGAATATTACCAGCGCGTGTTCGGCGAGGACCTGCCCGAGAGCATCATCGGCAAGGGGTGAATTTGCGAGGTTGCGATGGACAAAGCGACGGCGATTGCGAGACTGAAGGCACATGAGGCTGAGCTTCGCGAGCTTGGCGTCGAGCGATTGTCATTGTTCGGGTCGACCGCGCGGGGCGAAGAGGGTCCGCAGTCCGACATCGATCTGGCGGCGAGGTTTGCTCCGCAGGCAAAGATAGGCATGTTCGGTTATGCCAGGGTTGCTTGTCTGCTTGAGGAGATCTTGCTGACGAAGGTCGATCTGGTTGCAGAGCCTGCCCGCAAGCCGAGAATGCAGGTCGCGATCGATCGGGATCGGGTCAGTGTCTTCTAGCCGTGAGCAGGATCGCCTGCTGGATATCGTCGACAACGCGGGATATGTCGCCGACTATCTCGGCGGCATGACGCTTCAGCAGTTTGCCGCAAGCCGGATAACTGTCGATGCCATCGAACGTTGCTTGCAGCGGATCACCGAAGCCGTGATCAGGCTCGGGGAAGAGCGCATGGCCACGATTGCCCCTGATGTTCCTTTTCATGCGTTGCGTGGCTTGGGAAACCGGCTGCGGCACGAGTACGATATGGTGGACCATGAAATCCTGTATGCTGCCGCCAAGGGTGATGTGCCGAGACTGGCTCGCCAATGTCTTGCTGCGCTGAGCCAGTGACACTCGCGCTGGCCACTAGTGTAATATTGATATAATACACCGCTGTGTTCAAGAATATGCGATTCGGATCAGGGCGCTTTGGGGGTGCGGATGCTGGCGTGGGCGTGCCCGGGCTGGGCGAGGCGCGCAATCCGTGGCTCGATCCTGCGGACGTAAGATCGGTAGCGCCAGAGCCCATCAAGCCGCCGCGCAACCGCTGGTGGTGGGCCAAGCGCATCCTCGCGGCAGTCTTTGTCCTTTTCCTGATCTTGCTCGCCTGGCTGGCGATCACCGCGCCGTTGTCCAAATCGCTCCAGCCGATCGCGCCGCCGGAAATCACTTTGCTCGCCGCCGATGGTACGCCGATCGCGCGCAGCGGGGCGGTGGTCGAGGAGCCGGTGGTGGTCGAGCGCTTGCCGGAGCATGTCGTGCAGGCGTTTCTCGCGATCGAGGACCGGCGGTTCTACAGCCATTGGGGGATCGATCCGCGCGGTCTTGCGCGGGCGCTGTGGGCCAACGTCTCGGGATCGAGCGGTACGCAGGGCGGCAGCACGATCACCCAGCAACTCGCCAAGATCAGCTTCCTCACCCCAGAGCGCAGCCTGACCCGCAAGCTGCGCGAGATGCTGATCGCGTTCTGGCTGGAAGCCTGGCTGACCAAGGACGAGATCCTGGGGCGATACCTCTCCAACGCCTATTTCGGCGACAACGTGTACGGGCTGCGCGCGGCCTCACTGCACTATTTCGATCGCCAGCCCGAGCGGTTGAAGCCCGAACAGGCGATCCTGCTCGCCGGGCTGGTTCAGGCACCGTCGCGCTTTGCGCCGACGCGCAACTGGAAGGGGGCCAGCCGCCGCGCCGACATGGTGCGCACCGCGATGGTCAACGCAGGGTTCATGACGCGGGAACAGGCCGATGCGCTGCCCCAGCCGCGGCTGGACGTGCACGAACGGCCCAAGCTTGCCAACGGCACCTATTTTGCCGATTGGGCGATGCCGCAGGCGCGCGCGCTGACCGAGATGTCGCATGCCAGGCTCGAACTCACCACGACGCTGGATTCGCGGCTGCAGCGTGCGGCCGAACGGATCGTCGCGCGGGCGGGGCTGGGCAAGGCGCAGGTGGCGCTGGTGGCGATGCGGCCCAATGGCGAGGTCGTCGCCATGGTCGGTGGCAAGAGCCATGCGCAGTCGCCCTTCAACCGCGCCACCCAGGCGCGCCGCCAGCCGGGATCGACCTTCAAGCTGTTCGTCTGGCTCGCCGCGCTCGAAGCAGCGATGGAGCCAAGCTCGGTCGTCGATGACAGCCCGATCACCACCGGCACCTATCGCCCGCGCAACGCTGGCGACCGCTATCGCGGCGTGATCAGCCTGGAAGAGGCGTTCGTGCACTCGAGCAATGTCGCAGCGGTCCGGCTGTTCCAGCAAGTGGGCAGCGAACAGGTGATCGAACAGGCGACCAAGCTGGGGCTCAAGGGGCCGTTCACCGAAGGCGATCCCAGCCTGGCGCTGGGCAGCGCCAGCGCCAGCCTGATCGAGCTGACCGCGGCCTTTGCCGGGGTCGCGGGCAACAGCTGGCCGGTCGAACCGCACGCCTTCAAGCGCGAGGAGCAGGGCTGGTTCGAATGGCTGGTCGATGGCCCGGACAGCTATTCGTCGCGGGTGCACGAGCAGATGCAAGACATGCTGCGCGCCGCGGTCAATCGCGGCACCGGCCGTGCGGCCAGTCTCAACATCCCCAATTTCGGCAAGACCGGAACCAGCCAGGACAATCGCGATGCGCTGTTCGTCGGCTATGCCGGCGATCTGGTGGTGGGCGTGTGGATCGGCAACGACGACAACAGCCCGATGAGCGGAATCCGCGGCGGCGGTCTGCCCGCGCGGATCTGGCGCCAGTTCATGGGCGAGGCGGTGCGCGGCGCCGTTCCGCCGCGCCGTGCCGCACCGGTGGCGCCGCCCGAAGAGATCGACCCCGACCCCGCGATCGATCCGATCATCGAAGGCGAGATCGAAGCGCAGGTCGGCGGCGCGAATGTGCGCGTCACCCCCGATGGCCTTACTATTTCGGGCGATGTCGGCGGCGCGCCGGTTGCAGTCGCCGTCGATGGCAACGGCGCGCAGGTCCAGCGGCGCAGACCCGAGCCTCCTGCTCCGCCCGGGCAATAGCTGCCCCGTATCGGCAGGCTGCTTGACATCGCAGGCCGGGGTGTTCAGCGATAGCGCATGACCAACCGCACGCCACTTGATGACCTGAAGAACGTTCTCGCCGGAACCGCGCGCGCCATCGCGCACCAACCCGAGGTCGAGGTGGCGTTCACCGCGGATCCGCCGTCGCAATCTGGCACCAAGCTGCGCGTGCCGATGCCGGGGCGCAAGCTGCCCGCAGATCAGGTCGCCGAGGCGCGCGGTTTTGCAGACCTCTACGCGCTGCGGCTTAAGCATCACAACCCCGCCCAGCACAACGCCAATGCGCCCAAGGAGGCGGTTGCCCGCGCTGCATTCGATGCGGTCGAGCAGGTCCGGATCGAGGCGCTGGGCAGCCGCGCGATGAGCGGTCTGGGGGCCAATCTGGATGCCGCGCTCGACATGCGCATGCGCTCGGACCCGATCGCACGCGCGACCAAGGTCGACGAGGTGCCGCTATCGACCGCTCTGGGTCTGATCGTGCGCGAACGGCTGACCGGCAAGCCGATGCCCGCAGGGACCGTTGCCGGGGTCGATCTGGTGCGCGACTGGATCGAGAGCAAGGGTGGCGAGGACATCGACAATCTCGCGCTGTCGCTCGACGATCAGGCGGCGTTTGCTGCGCTTGCCACCCGGCTGCTCGAACATCTCGACCTCACCGAGGGCCAGATGGACGAGGAGGACAGCCAGGACGACGGCGACGATGACGATTCGTCCGAAGAGGGCGAACCCGAGGACCAGGACGGCGAGCAGGAAGGATCCGATCAGGGCCAGACCGAGGCGCGCGGCGAGGAGCAGACCGGCGAGAACGAGGACGGCGACCAGTCCGAAACCGAAGGCGAGATGGAGCAGGGCGACGACGGCGATCCCGGCGAGATGGGCGACGATGGCATGATGCCGACGCGGCCCAACCGCCCCTGGACCGATCTTCCTTCCGATTTCGAATACAAGGCCTGGTCCACCCGCTTTGATGAGGTGGTCGAGGCCACCGACCTGTGCGACGAGGACGAACTGCTGCGGCTGCGCGCCTATCTCGACCAGCAGCTCGCGCATCTGCAGGGCGCGGTGACCAAGCTCGCCAACCGTCTGCAGCGCCGGTTGATGGCGCAGCAGAGCCGCAGCTGGGATTTCGACCAGGAAGAAGGCATGCTCGATGCCGCGCGTCTGGCCCGGATCGTCGTCGCGCCGGGGCATTCGCTATCGTACAAGATCGAGCGGGAAACCGACTTCCGCGATACGGTGGTGACGCTGCTGATCGACAATTCCGGATCGATGCGCGGTCGCCCGATCAGCATCGCGGCGATCAGCGCGGACATCATGGCGCGCACGCTGGAACGCTGCGGGGTCAAGACCGAGATCCTGGGCTTCACCACCAAAGCCTGGAAGGGTGGCCAGTGCCGCGAGGACTGGCTGGCGCAGGGCCGCCCGCAGCTTCCCGGTCGCCTCAACGACCTTCGCCACATCGTCTACAAGAAGGCCGACGAGCCCTGGCGGCGTGCACGCAAGAATCTGGGCCTGATGATGCGCGAAGGGTTGCTCAAGGAGAATATCGACGGCGAGGCCTTGCTCTGGGCGCACAACCGTCTGCTCGCCCGCCACGAGGAACGCCGCATCCTGATGGTGATCTCGGATGGCGCGCCGGTCGATGATTCGACGCTGTCGGTGAACCACGGCGCCTATCTCGAACAGCATCTGCGCAAGGTGATCGACTGGATCGAGAAGATGTCGCCGGTGCAGCTGATCGCCATCGGCATCGGCCACGACGTCACCCGCTATTACAAGCGCGCGGTGACGATCATGGATGCCGAACAACTGGGCGGCACGATGGTCGAGCAACTGGCGGGGCTGTTCGACGACGAGTGAGGCGGCGCTTGCTTGCCGATGTTAGAACTCTGTGGTAACAGGACAGCAATGAAATCCGCACTCAGAAAGATGGGCAACTCCACAGGGATGATTTTGCCCAAGCCCGTTCTGCAGGAACTGGGCGTGGCCAGCGGCACCATGATGGACGTGGTTGTCGAGAACGGTCGGGTTGTGGCGACACCGATCATCCGTCCTTTGCATCAAGGTTGGGCAGAAGCCGCGCGCGCCATCGGAGCCGCGGAGCTTCGTGAGGACGAGGCAGACTGGGTAAATTTCCCGAATGAAGAAGATGACGCGTTGACGTGGTGACGCGGGCGGTTCCGAGGCAAAGCGAGGTCTGGCTTTTCGTCCTCGATCCGACCCGCGGCGCGGAAATTCAGAAGACCCGGCCTTGCGTGATTGTGAGTCCAGACGCCCTGAATCTCGCGCTCAGGACGGTTCTGGTGGTGCCGATGACAACCGGGGGATTTGCAGCACCGTTCCGCGTGGCGGTCAGTTTTGACGGGCGCGAGGGGTTGTTGCTCCCCGATCAGATGCGTGCTGTTGACAGGACGAGGGCGATCAAGCGGCTCGGGCGCATCGACAAGGCCACGATGACCCAGTTGCTGGGTGTCTTGCGCGAGATGTTCGAGAAATAACGCACCGGCGCGGCGTCGGCGCTGTTGCCAAATCTGCTTTGCGATCTTAATCAGCCAATTAAATTTCCGCGCATCCTGATTTGGAGACCTGCCTTGAACGTATCCGAAGCCGTTGCCACCCGTCGGTCCGTGCGCCAGTTCCGGCCCGATGCGGTTCCGCTCGACATGCTGCAGGATATCCTGACCAAGGCGCAGCGCGCGCCCTCGGGGGGCAATACCCAGCCATGGCATGCCATCGTGCTGACCGGTGAGCCGCTTGCCGATCTGACCGCCAAGATCAAGGCCAAGGCCGCGAGCGAGCCGATGGGTGCGGGGATGGAGTACGACATCTACCCCAAGGGGCTGGAGGGTCGCTACGAGGAGCAGAGGCGGCTGGTCGGCAAGCGGATGTTCGACGCGCTGGGCCTCGCGCGCGAGGATGGCGCAGGTCGTATCGCGCAGATGGCCAAGAACTGGGACAGCTTTGGAGCACCGGTGCAGATCTTCACCTATTGCCGCACCTATATGGGCCCGCCGCAATGGTCGGACATGGGCATGTGGCTGCAGACGGTGATGCTGCTGCTGCGCGAGGCGGGGCTCGACAGTTGCCCGCAGGAAATCTGGGCGATGTACGGCAGCTACATGCGCGAGCTGCTGGGCATCGGCGACGAGTTCATCTTCTTCACGGGAATGGCGGTGGGCTATCGCGACCCCGATGCACCGATCAACAATTTTGCGGTTCCGCGCGTCGACCTGTCCGAGGCCATAGACTTTCGCGGCTTCTAAAGCGGGGAGGGGGCAGCGACAGCCAAGGTTCATCGGGCACTGTATAATCTTGCGATCATTCCGATGCGGCAACTGGTCACGCCGCATCGGGGGGATTATAGCATCCCCAAACGAATCCAGACCGGGTCGCGCCGAAATCAGGATTTGCCGCCGCATCCTCAGGGATCGAGGCAAATGGGGTGTGACAATGTGCGACGGCCAGACAGGTGACACACGAGCGGACGCAGCAACCACGGTGCCTGCGTGCGGCGCGGTCTCCGGACGGGGGCGCCGCATGCTCAAGCGCCCGGGCAAGCACGGACCTGAACGCGCCGGGGGGCGGCAGCTGAAATCATGGCGCTAAAACCAGACACCGCTTCGGCCCCCAGCAGCCGCGATGAGGTTGGCCGTTCGGCCAACCGGCTCATTCGCCAGCTAGGGCTCGTGCGGATGCTCGCGACCCTGGGCTTTCTGGTGTTCGCGTTCGCGGTGGCGCGCTACAGCCCCACGATGCCGCTACTCGGCGATGCCGAAAACGCGATGTACGACATGCGCGCGGCCAATTTTGCCAAAAAGGTCGATCAGGACCCGCGCATCCTGATGGTGGTCTATACCGACGACACGCTGATCGACACCGGCCAGCGATCCCCGGTCGACCGCACCATCCTTGCCAATGCGCTGACCAATATCGACCGGATGGGGGCAAAATCGATCGGCATCGATATCCTGTTCGATCAGCCGCAGGACGATGACGAGGCGCTCAAGACCGCGTTCCGGTCGATGCAGACGCCGACGCACGTCGCTTATGCCTCCAACGAGACCAACACCGAGGCGATCCAGTTCCGCCAGCAGGAGTTTCTCGAGCAGTTCCTCAAGGACATCACCACCGACAAGACGGTGCCCACCAGCATCCGGCTGCTGACCGATCCGGATGGTGTCGCGCGGCGCTGGCCCGACCAGCCGAAGAACCTGCCGCCGATCATGGTGCGCGCGATGACCCCGCCCAACGCAGCGTTCGCCGATTATCGCGGTGCGATCCGCTTCCGCCTCCCGCTGTCGTCGGACCGCCCGGTGATCAACAAGCTGCCGATCGACCTGTTTGCCGACCCTGAAAGCGCCGAGTTCGTCGCCAGCGAGGTCAAGGGCAAGCATGTGCTGATCGGCGGGGATTTCGTCGATTTCGACAAGTTCGATACCCCGCTCACCCGCATCGGCGATGTCGTCACCGGCGATTCGCAGATGATCGGGCTCGAAGTCCACGCGCACATGATGTCGCAGCTGCTCGACAACGATCAGCCGTTCTCATTCCCTGGCTGGTCGCTCTGGGTGATCGCTTTGGTCGTGGTGCTGGCGGGCTGCGCCACCGCGATCAGCCAGGCGCGTGCCTGGATCATGGGACTGCTGCTCGGATCGCAGATCCTGTTCTTCATCACCGTGCCGTTCATCCTGCAATATCAGGGGTTCGATACATTGGACCTGCCAAGCTTCGGTTGGGCGACCGGATGGCTGCTCGCCTATACCTCGGTGGGCGCCGCCGCACGCGTGGTTGGGTCCAAGCAGCGCGCGTTCGCGCAGAACGCGCTGGGCAAATATCTGCCCCGGTCGGTCGCCGCAGAAATCCTGAAAGACCCCGACAAGCTGGCGCTGCATGGCGAGAAGCGCGAGATATTCTGCGTGTTCACCGATCTGGAGGGCTTCACCAAGCTGACCCATGCGATCGAGCCGGAGATGGTCGCGTTCCTGCTCAACAACTATCTCGACAAGCTCGCCGACGTGGTGCTGCAATATGGCGGCACGCTCGACAAGTTCGTGGGCGATGCGGTGGTCGCCTTCTGGGGCGCGCCGATCAGCTTTCCCGACGATGGCGAGCGCGCGGTGCGAGCGGCCTGGGCGATGTACGAGGCAGGCGAGGAGTTCCGCCGCAGCGCGCCCGAGGGCGTCCCGCCGATCGGTCGCACCCGCGTCGGCGTGCATTTCGGTGAAGCGATCGTCGGCAACTTCGGCGGCGAGGGGCGCATTCAGTACACCGCGTTCGGTGACAGCATGAACACCGCCGCGCGGCTCGAGGCGGCGAACAAGAACCTCGACACCCGCGTGCTTGTCAGCCGCGAGGCGGCGGAGCGCTCGGGGCTCGACTGGTATCGTCCGATGGGCCGGATCGTGCTAAGAGGGCGCGCCAAGCCCGTGGATATTTTCGAACCCGCGCCGGACATGCCGGCAGGTGAACGTACCCAGATCGCTCAACTCGTGACTGCGCACGAGGCGGGAGATTCAGACGCTGTGGTTCAACTCACATCACAGCTGCAGGAAATGGGGCAGGAAGAGGCCATCGCGAATCTGTTCAAGCGACTTGGTCAGACACAAAAAGGAGAAAGCTATGTTCTCGGTTGATAGGAAGTCCGTACTTCACCGGGCGCTTGCGTTGGGTGCAGTTTTAGGCCTGGGGGTTGCCGTCAGCGGTACCGCGATGGCCCAGTCCATGGTGGTGCGATCGGCAGGGCCTTCCGCTGCGCAATATCCGGCCGGCAAGAAGCTGCCTGCAAACACCAAGGTGGTGCTGAAGGCCAGCGACCGCGTGACCGTGCTCGACAAGGCCGGAACGCGCGTCCTTTCGGGCCCCGGTACCTTCACGCTTGATGGCGCGGTCAAGCGTGACCAGACGCAGAGCACCCAGATCGCAAGCTTGCTGTCGACCAGCGGCGGTGCCAGCCGGACCCGGACCGGAGCCGTGCGCGGTGCGCCGTCCGCAGCCAAGCCTTCGGCGCCCCGCAGCCCCAATCTGTGGTTCATCGATGCCAGCCAGTCGGGCAAATTCTGCGTGGCCGAGCCCAACCGCCTGCTGTTCTGGCGCGCCAGCGTCGCCGACGACGTGAACCTCAAGCTCGCCAACGCCGGCGGCGCCAAGGCCGATCTGCTGTGGAAGAAGGGATCGGGCAACCGCGTCTGGCCCTTTGCCGAAGTGCCGGTGGTCAGCGGCAGCAGCTACACGCTGACCGGACCCGATGGCGCGGCCAGGAAGATCGACCTGGTGGTGCTGCCCAGCGTTCCGGCAGAGGTCGACGAACTGGCCGGCACGCTGATCGAGAATGGCTGCGAGAACCAGCTCGGTCTGCTGGTCGAGACGATGGCCGCCGTCGAGCAGGAGATCAGCCCCGCAGGCGATCGCTGAACCAACCGCGATTTTATCCCCCGCCCGTGCCGCTGCGACCGGCGCGGGCGGGGTTTTTGTGTCTGCGCCATGGTGCTTGACGGCCCGCGCGGTTTGCAGGCAAGGGTTGCCGCATCATGACCCAGCCTGCACCCGATCCCCAAACCGCGCCGCTGATGCTGTTCAACAGCCTGACGCGCGCGGTCGAGCCCTTCACGCCCGTTCATGCCGGCGAGGCTCGCGTCTACAGCTGCGGGCCGACAGTCTACAATTACCAGCATATCGGCAACATGCGTGCCTATGTCTTTGCCGATACGCTGGGACGCACGTTGCAGTGGAAGGGCTACAAGCTCACCCATGTCATCAACATCACCGATGTTGGCCATCTGACGTCCGACGCCGATGAAGGCGAGGACAAGATGGAACGCATGGCTGCGCGCGAGGGCAAGTCTGCGTGGGATATCGCGCGCTTCTATCAGGAGGATTTCGAGCGTGATCTGGCTCGCCTGAACGTCCAGCCCAAGCAGCACCCGCGCGCGACCGAATATGTCGGGGCGATGATCGAGTGGGGCAAGTCGATGGCCGACAAGCACTGCTATGAGCTGGACAGCGGGCTCTATTTCGATGTGTCGACTGTGGCCGATTATGGCCGCTTGGCGCGCGCGGTGACCGAGGACGGTGAGGGCCGGATCGAGAGCGTGGAAGGCAAGCGCAACGCCGCCGACTTCGCGATCTGGCGCAAGACTCCGCCCGGAGAGACCCGGCAGATGGAATGGGATTCGCCTTGGGGTCGGGGCGCGCCAGGCTGGCATCTGGAGTGCTCGGTGATGGGAGAAAAGCTGCTCGGCTTCCCCTTCGACATCCATACAGGCGGTATCGACCACCGCGAGATTCATCATCCCAATGAAATCGCCCAGAATCAGGCATTCTGCTGCACGAACGGCCTGGATGATCCGCGAAATTCGGGCGCCAAGATCTGGATGCACAACAACTTCCTGATCGACCGCACCGGCAAGATGTCGAAATCGAGCGGTGAGTTCCTCCGGCTGCAGCTGCTCATCGACAAGGGGTTCCACCCGCTCGCCTATCGGCTGATGTGCCTGCAGGCGCACTATCGCAGCGAACTCGAGTTCAGCTGGGACAATCTGCTCGCGGCGCTGACGCGGCTGAAGCGGCTGGTGATGGCGGTGGCGGCATTGCGCTCCGGCGCGAGCGCCGAGGCGAGCGTTGATCACCCGCGACTGGTGCAGTTGCTGGGAGATTTCGATGCTGCGGTGTCCGACGATCTCAACACCGCCAAGGCGCTGACCGTGCTGGACGAGGTTCTGGCGCAGAAGAAGATCGATGCGGGTCAGCGGCTCGCAGCAATCGAGGCGATGGATGCGGTGCTGGGGCTCGACCTGATGGCACTCGAGCGTTCGGCGCTGCGCCTCCGCCCGGTGGCGATCGAGATCGATGAGGCGCGCATCGAGCACATGCTCAAGCTGCGCAAGGACGCGCGCGCGGACAAGAACTTCGCCGCATCCGACGCGATCCGCGACGAGCTGACAGCTGCGGGGGTCGAGGTGATGGACGGCGATCCGCTGGGCTGGGAGTGGCGGATCGAGGTCTAGAGATTCGCCGACGTTTACCTCCAGCGTAATCGCAGATGCCGTCGCATTCGTTAGAATGCCGACATGCTCCAACCGATCCTCTGGCTGCTGATCTGCGCGGTTCACGTGTTGCCGGCAGCGGCACTGTTCCAGCCCGGCCTGCTGGCGGCCCTTTACGGAATGGCGCCCGCAGACCCGGCGTTCCTTCTCGTCCAGCACCGCGCGGCCTTGTTCGCATGCGTGGTTGTCGTCTGTATCTGGGCGATGTTCGACCCCGGCGTTCGCCGGCTGGCGGCAGTGGTGGCCGCCGTCAGCATGGTTTCGTTTCTGGTGTTGTTCTGGTCTTCGGGCGCGCCTGCATCGCTGCGAAGCATTGCGCTTGTTGACCTTGCTGCCCTGCCGCTGCTTATTGCTGCTGGCTGTCTCGCCTACAGGGCCTGATGCACAGGGAGCTTTTCAATGACCAAGGCCGTGATTTCCGCACTCGTACGACCATTGCTCGAACCGGCCATCCCTAAGGGGGTCGATGTGGTGTGGATCGGTTCGGCGGACGAGGCCAGGGTCGAGGTGGCCGATGCCGACATCGCCTGGGTCGACATGCACGACAAGCAGGCAATGCGCGATGTGGTGCTGGCGGGCACCGGGTTGAAATGGGTTTCCACCCTCTATGCCGGGCTCGACCATTTCCCGGTCGAGGAGCTGACCGCGCGCGGCACCCGAGTCACCAACGGCGTCGGCATCAACACCATCGCGGTCGCCGAATACGCGGTGCTCGGCATGCTCAGCATGGCCAAGGGCTATGCTGACGTCGTGCGCGCAGCCGACAGGCGCGAGTGGCTGTGGACCTCGCCCGGGACGATCGAGCTGTACGAAACCCGCGCATTAGTCATCGGCTATGGCGCGATCGGCTCGGCGATCGGCGAGCGGTTGAAGGGTTTCGGGGTGGAGGTGACCGGGGTTGCCCGCACTGCGCGGCCCGATGCAGGGATATTGGGGGCTGACGAATGGCGCGGGCGGATCGGCGAGTATGACTGGGTGGTCATCGCGACGCCTGCCACGCGCGAAACCGATGCGCTGATCGGTGCCGACGAGCTCGCCGCGATGAAGCCCGAGGCGATCCTGGTCAACATCGCGCGCGGCGAATGCGTCGATCAGGACGCGCTGATCGCCGCGCTCAAGGGCAAGAGCATCGCGGGTGCGTTTCTCGACGTCACCACGCCCGAGCCGTTACCGGCCGAGCACGAGCTGTGGACTCTTCCCAATGTGCAGATATCGATGCACCTGTCGGGCCGCGCGCAGAACCGGATGTTCCAGCGTGCCGCGGCCCTGTTTGCGGACAATCTGGGCCGCTATGTGCGCGGCGAGGCGCTGGTCAACGAAGTCGACCTCGCGCTGGGGTACTGATCGAGATCGCCGTCAGCTGTATTTGGCATGCGCGGCGGCGATCTTCACATGATAGTTGTTCGCGGCAAAGCCGGCGCCGTTGTATCCCTTGGCAAAGGCCATGCACGCCGCCGCGACATTGCTGATCGCTCTGAGCGCGCTCACCAGCTTTTTCGAGGTGATGAACGCGGCGAAGGCCTTGAGATGCGCGGCTTCGGACTGCTTCATCGCGTCCCAGAACGCCTCGACCGTAGGGAAGCCTGCGGCTTGGTGATTGAACCCCATGATCTGCGCGCCGCCGACCGATGCGGATAGCAACGCCGCCTTGCGATCCAGCGCCATCGCCTTCCACAACCGGATATATTCGCCCTGGCCGCCGACATAGAGCTTCCGGTTCCAGCGCGCGCTCGACAGGTTGGGGTGGCTCGCGCGGTACTTGCCTTCGGTATAGCGATCGAAGATGTGCGCCTCGAACAGGACCTTGGGCAGATGCGGCCCGTCGAGAAAGCCGCCGGGCCCGTCGAGCGCCAGGATGTCGCCGCGGACGTCCCTGAACCAGCCGCCGCCGCTTTCGACCTCCCACACCGCGCGGATCTGCGCGACGGTGCAGCCCAGCGCTGCGGCGACCTGCTGAAAGTCCGCTTCGGTCAGTCCGATCTTGGTCGCGGTGGCAGCGGTGCCGGTCGATCGGGCAATCCCCAGCGTATCGAGCAGACTATCGATTGCGGTCACATCGGCCTTGGTGAAGGACTGGCCGGAGCGCAGGGCCTTGATCGCAGAAAAGACGGGGGAGCGGTCCATGGGCATTGACCTTTTGACAGCAAACACGACGCCGGCAGGGCAGCCGATACTGTATCGCCAGCCCCGCAATCGCCAAGTTATGATCGGTTAATACTCCAGGATACTGATCCAATTCCTACATTGACAGGGTGTTGGATACCCCGCGCCCGGCCGCCGTGCAGGCGATACCGGCAGGTGTTCGGCGCCCCGGACCGGGACAGCACTTTTGGCGGGTGACTCGGCAAATATTTGGGGTTATGCCTTGCGTCACACGGGGCGTGGGCGGCGGAGCCCATGGTTTTTCCGCATCGCACATTCCGCCCGGGTAGCCCAAGCATAACGCACCGCCCGGTCATCCTTTCGGTCGCACGATTGCAACGACAAGCCATTTTCGGTTTCCGGGGGAGTTAATTCATGACCAAAGCATCCGATCTGTTCATCCAGTGCCTGGAGGAAGAGGGCGTCGAGTACATCTTCGGCGTTCCCGGCGAGGAAAATCTCGACATGCTCGATTCGCTCAGCCGGTCGACCAAGATCAAGCTCATCCTCACGCGCCACGAGCAGGGTGCCGGCTTCATGGCGGCGACCTATGGACGCCACACCGGCAAGACCGGCGTGTGCATGGCCACCCTGGGCCCCGGTGCGACCAACTTCGTCACCGCGGCAGCCTATGCCCAGCTGGGCGGCATGCCGATCCTGATGGTGACGGGCCAGAAGCCGATCAAGAAATCCAAGCAGGGCCGGTTCCAGATCCTCGATGTCGTCGGCATGATGAAGCCGATCACCAAGTTCACCCATCAGCTGGCCAGCGCCGACAACATCCCCAGCCGCATCCGCGAGGCCTTCCGCCTTGCCGAAGAGGAAAAGCCCGGCGCCACGCATATCGAGTTCCCCGAGGACATTGCCGAGGAAAAGACCGATTCAGTTCCGCTGAAGCCCAGCCAGACCCGGCGACCCAATGCCGACAAGAAGTCGATCCGCGCCGCGGTCACCGCGCTCGAGCAGGCCAAGTCGCCGATCCTGGTGATCGGGGCAGGGGCCAACCGCACGATGACCAGCCGCATGCTGCTGCAGTTCATCGAGAAGACCGGCATCCCGTTCCTCACCACCCAGCTGGGCAAGGGCGTGATCGACGAGCGGCATCCCAAGTTCGTCGGCTGCGCCGCGCTGTCGGCGGGCGATTTCGTCCACCGCGCGGTGGAAGCTGCCGACCTGATCGTCAACATCGGCCATGACGTGATCGAAAAGCCGCCGTTCTTCATGCATCCCGGCGGCACGCCGGTGATCCACATCTCGTCCAAGACCGCCGAGGTCGATCCGGTGTATTTCCCCGAGATCGAGGTGATCGGCGATATCGCCAATGCGATCTGGCAGATGAAGGAAGACATCGTCCCCAATGGCGGGTGGAAGTTCGACCACATGCTGGCGTTCCGCAAGGCCGAGGTCGATCACACAAAGTCGCTGTCGGGCGATGCGCGCTTCCCGATCTTCCCGCCCTATCTGGTGCAGGAAATCCGCAACGCGATGCCCGACGACGGCATCATCTGCCTCGACAACGGAGTCTACAAGATCTGGTTCGCGCGTGGTTATGACGCGTACCGGCCCAACACCGTGCTGCTCGACAATGCGCTCGCCACCATGGGGGCAGGCCTGCCCTCGGCGATGATGTCGGCGATGGTCTATCCCGACCGCAAGGTGCTGGCGATCTGCGGCGATGGCGGGTTCATGATGAACAGCCAGGAGATGGAAACCGCGGTCCGGTTGAAGCTCAACATGACCGTGCTGATCCTCAACGACAACAGCTATGGCATGATCCGCTGGAAGCAGGCGAACATGGGCTTCCAGGACTGGGGCCTGACCTATGGCAACCCCGATTTCGTGAAATACGCCGAGGCTTATGGCGCCAACGGCTATCGTGTCGAAAGCGCCGAGCATCTGAAGGAACTGCTCGCGCATACGCGCGACACGCCAGGGGTGCATCTCATCGATTGCCCGGTTGATTATTCGGAGAACGACCAGATCTTGAACATCGACATCAAGAAGATGGCGAAAGAATTGTAACTGCTGAGCCCCTCCCCTTGAGGGGAGGGGTTGGGGTGGGGAATGAAGCTCCGCTCCTAGTTCCGGCCCCACCCCTGGCCCCTCCCCTAAAGGGGAGGGGATGGAGTTGTTTATGACCACCCTCAAATCCATCTACCCGCTCTATCTCAACAACGAGGCGCAGCAGCCGAACACCGATCTGGAGGTGACCGACAAGTTCACCGGTGAGGTCGCGTTCCGCGTCGCGCAGGCCGATGCCGCGACGATCGATGCAGCGATCGCAGGTGCGGTCGAGGCGGCAGAGCCGATGGCGCGGATGCCGAGCTATGAGCGGCAGGAGGTGCTCAACCACTGCGTCACGCGGTTCAAGGAGCGTTCGGAAGAACTCGCCTATGCACTGTGCGTTGAAGCGGGCAAGCCGATCAAGGATAGCGAAGGCGAGGTCAGCCGCCTGATCGACACCTTCCGCATTGCGGCGGAGGAATCGGTGCGAATGACCGGCGAGGTCCAGACGATGGACATAAGCCCGCGCGCCAAGGGCTATCGCGGCATGTGGAAGCGCGTCCCGATCGGGCCGTGCTCGTTCATCTCGCCATTCAACTTCCCGCTCAATCTCGCCGCGCACAAGATTGCGCCTGCTATCGCGGTGGGCTGTCCGTTCGTGATGAAGCCTGCGAGCCGCACGCCGCTGGGTGCGATCATCATGGGCGAGGTGCTGGCCGAAACCAACCTGCCCAAGGGTGCGTTCTCGATCCTGCCCGCGAGCCGCGATGGCGCGGACCTGTTCACCACCGATGACCGGCTCAAGCTGCTGTCGTTCACCGGATCGCCCGATGTGGGCTGGGACCTGAAGGCGCGCTGCGGCAAGAAGAAGGTCGTGCTCGAACTCGGCGGCAACGCTGCGGTGATCATCGATTCCGATGCAAACCTCGACGATGCAATGGAGCGGGTGATCTTCGGCGCGTTCTACCAGTCGGGTCAGAGCTGCATCGGGGTGCAGCGCATCCTGATCCATGCCGATGTCTACGACAAATTCCGCTACATGCTGGTCGCCAAGGCCAAGACGCTGATCGCGGGCGATCCCAAGGACCGCGACACCTTTATCGGGCCGATGATCCACGTCAAAGAGGCGACCCGCCTCGACGGCTGGGTGCAGGAGGCGGTGTCGCTGGGCGGCACATTGTTGTGCGGCGGCAAGCGCGATGGCGCGATGCTCGAAGCGACCCTGCTCGAGAACGTGCCGCACGAAGCCAAGATCGTCACCGAAGAGGCGTTCGGCCCGGTCGCGGTACTCTCGAGCTTCACTGACTTTGGCGCGGCGATGGCCGAGGTCAACAACAGCAAGTTCGGGCTGCAGGCGGGCGTCTTCACCCGCGACCTGTTCAAGATGTTCGACTGTTGGGATCATCTCGATGTCGGCGGCGTCGTGATCAACGATGTCCCCAGCTTCCGCATCGACAACATGCCCTATGGCGGGGTCAAGGATTCCGGCATCGGCCGCGAGGGCATCCGCTTTGCCATGGAAGACATGACCGAGATCCGCAACCTGCTTATCCGGGGCCAGTAATCTGGCAGAGGGTTGCGCTGCCCGAGTGGGACAGCGCAACCCTGCCAACGTCGGTCGCTCAGTTAAGGCATCACCACCCCGCCCAGCGACGGCGCGGTGTTGAAGAAGTCATGTGCCTCGCTGCCGATCGCGAGGCCCAAAGGCACACCGCCGATGTTCTCACCATCGCGCCGCGGGATGCCGTCAAAGCGCCAGTGCACGCCCAGATAGATCCGGCTCACCGAGTTTTCCCACACCGCCTCGGCGAAATTGTCGAAGGCCTTGTCGACCCGGGTGCGGGTCGAGCCATCGGGATCGCTGGCGATGCCGTCGAGCTCGTCCGAGACGAAGCTGAAGCTCTCCTTGGCGATCGGGGCGCTGTCGTGGGTCTCGACGTCGAGCACGTCCTTCAGCGTGATCGGCCCCGGCGCGGTGTTGAGCGCCAGCCGCAGTGTCTGGAACAATGCCGCGCCGAAGGTGGCGTGGCCCGAGGGATAAGCGGGAAAGTTGGGCGTGCGCGTCATCGGGCCGGCGGTGTTGGTCTGCGGCGCGCCCAAAGGTGCCCAGAACGGATCGCCGCCGCGCGTCGCGTCTTCCTCGCGCAGCCCGACCACCGGGCGCCAGAGGTCGTAGAAATACTTCCAGTGCCACGCGTCGATGCCCGAATCCGCCATCGCAACATTGAGCTGCGCGAACAGCTCGGCGGCGCGCGGGATGTTGAGCGCGAGCGGCTCGACCACACGGCGGGCGACCTGGTTGTACAGCCGCGGCGGAACGCCCAGGTTCATCGCGCCGTCATAGCCCCAATAGACCCCGATGCGCTCCTGTTCGGCGCTGCGCTCGCCGCGCAGTTTCGCCCCGTAATCGCGCACCTCGTCGAAATCGTCCCGGTAGTCGGGATTGGCGAGATAGTCGGCCAGCCCGCTTCCGGGAAACGGATCGAGCGGCTGGTTGGCGGCGCCGGTGAAGCGGGTGACATTGCCCCACACCGGCCCCAGCCGGTTCTGCCCGGGCTGGAACGGATCGGCGCGATGCTGGCCGTAGACCGGGTTGGCGGGCTGGTTGGTC
>Ga0307994_1000442_pt1 | contig 29084 bp, 25 predicted proteins | sample EllFjometagen261_FD_203171 | JGI IMG/M metagenome (GOLD analysis project Ga0307994, IMG submission 203171) | Marine microbial communities from Ellis Fjord, Antarctic Ocean - #261 | ecosystem: Environmental > Aquatic > Marine > Unclassified | place: Southern Ocean | collected 2014-11-02 | reverse complement strand
GAGGCCGCCGCAGCTATGTCAGGAAATCTCTGCCGCTGTGGAGCTTATGAACATTATCTTAATGGCGTGATGCGCGCCTCGGGGCAATTAGCATGAGTACTCACATAGGTAAAGATTTCACACCACCAGATGTAGCCGGCAAGGTAACTGGTGAGATTAAGTACGCCGAAGACTACAAGCGAGAAGGCATGGTCTTCGCCCGTTTACTAACCAGCCCTCTGCCAAGTGGCCGAGTAGTAAACATAGACACATCCGAAGCACTGCGAATGGATGGTGTTATCGGTGTTTTCACCGCAGACGACTTACCACCAGTGGCTCCCCCCGGAAATCCGGCACTGGCGTCCGAGTATGTAACTTACGTCGGCCAGCCAATTTTAGCGGTCGCAGCGATATCTGAAGAGATTGCCGAGTCGGCTATCGACAAGATTCGCATCGACTTCGAGCGCCGCGATTTCGTCGTAGACCCTCTCGAGAGTCTGAGCCCAGGCGGCAGCAATGCCTACCCCGAGGGAAACGTGCTCGTCAGGACACGTGAAGAAGGCCCCGAAGGCGCACCGATCGTAGGTGCTGAGATTCGCGACATCAAGTGGCCTCAGTCTGCTATCGACGCGATCAAGTCTGGCAGTGAGCCAGTCGGTGGCGAGTTCACTACCGAATGGGCTTTCGGCGACCTTGATGCTGGCTTCGCAGAAGCGACACATATCATCGAAGAGCCATTCGTCACTATCGGTTACCCACACCATTCTCTCGAAGCTAGAACAGGTATGGCTTACTGGGAAAATGGCAAATGCTATTTCCACGGCTCTTCGCAGAGCCAGAGTGCAAACAACGCCGGCTTAGCCCGCATGTTAGGCATCGATTTGGCAGACCTGGTATTTATCAATGAAGCCACAGGTGGTGGATTTGGTTCCAAGATCGGTCCTTACCCGTTCATGGCAATTACCGGTAACTTCGCCCGTGTTCTTAATCGTCCAGTACAACTGCGCATCACGCGTGAGCAAGAGTTTTACATCGGCTCAGCGCGCTCCGGCATGCAAGGTTGGATCAGGGTTGGCGTTAAGGATAACGGCAAGGTAACTGCTGTCGACTTAGTAATCGTGAACGATGGCGGCGCCACAGGCGGCGGCAGCGGTAACTCATCGGCTCAACACGTTACTGTGGCTTATCAGCCCGAGAACATGCGTTATCGAGGTATTTCTGTTTATACCAACACAACGCCTCGCGGAGCACAGCGTGGACCGGGTCAGAACGAAATGGCGTCGGTACTCGCGCCAATGACAGACAACATCGCAAGATCGATCGGCATGGACCGAGTCGCCTTCCGCAAGGTTAACGTACTGGACAGCGACGGTTTTCAAGGCGGCAGTCAGGGCCCTGTTACCAGCGCATTCGTACGCCAGGCTCTAGATCAAGGCGCGCGCACATTCGGCTGGGATGAGAAGCTCGCCCTGCCGAAAGTGAATGGCAGCAAGGTTCGCGGCGTTGGCGTAGGCATCGGTTATCACGGTGCAGGCGGCAGAGGCTATGACGGACTCTTGCGCATCGCTCCAGACGGCAGATTGTTTATCCATAGTGGTGTCGGCAACCTAGGAACTTACTCCTACGCTGGCACTTGTCGTGCTGCAGCGGAGGCTCTTCAGGTGCCTTGGGAACGTTGCGAGATTGTGCATGGCAGATCAGACAAGCATTTACCCCACAGTTCTGGTCAGGGCGGTTCTAATACCATCTTCACCCACACTCGAACTAACTGGGTAGCGGCACAGGACGCAATCACCAAGCTTAAGGAAATCGCAGCTAACGATCTCGGTGGCTCAGCGAATGACTACGTGATCGGTGACGAGCGCGTGTATCAGAGCGGCGATTCCAGTATTGGATTAACCTATGCACAGGCTGCGCAGCGCGCAATGGAGCTTGGTGGAAAGTATAGCGGGCAGGAATTTCCTGACGATATCAACCCACTAACTCAGCTTGCTGTGCAAGGCCTCGCTGGCAGCGGATTAATCGGCGTAGCTAAGGATAATATCCCTGGTCAGGGCCAACCCCCTGGCGTCGTTGTCGGTTTCTGCGAAATCGAAATGGACACGGACACGGGCAAATTCGAGATCTTGGATTACACTGCGATCGCCGACTGTGGCACCGTGGTACATCCGAAGAACTTCGACAACGCCATGCGTGGTGGCGCCGTCTGGGGTGTAGGTATGACGGCTCTCGAGCGTCACGTCTACGATCCACAGAATGGCCTGCCAGCTAATACTGGTCTGTATCAGAACAAGCCACCGACTTATTTAGATGTAAATCTGAATACGAAGATGGGCGGCGTGAATATCCCCGACCCTCAGAATCCAACCGGAGGACGAGGCATTGGTGAACCAACGCAAGGCGCATCTGCTTCAGCACTGGCAAGCGCCATATCCGACGCACTCGACGGTCACCTATTCAACTCGACGCCGACCACGACGGATATGATCGTTAATCACTTGACTGGCAACACGTACAGCACCAAGTCCCTTAAAACTAACACTTTCTAGAGGTTATCTATGCCATCTCATGACGTAATGCCCAATATGGAACTGTACCAACCGGTACAGGTAGAAGATGCCCTAGCTATAGCCGATCGGCTCGCCGATAGAGGTTGGTTAGTTGGGGGCGGCCAGGATACTTATGGCTGGTTGAAAGATAGAGCAAAAGACACTGATGCATTAATCGACCTGAGTGCAATTGAATCACTCCGGGGTGTTCGCGAGACTGCGGACGGCATTGAAATTGGCGCTCTTACCACGATCACAGAAGTTGCCACAAACAGCGTTATCCAGGATAAGTTCTCCCTGTTATCGCAGGCAGCTGGCGTAGTGGCAAGCCCGCAGATTCGCAACATCGGCACACTTGGTGGCAATGTCTCACAAGACGTTCGCTGCTGGTACTACCGCCGCGGTCTGTCTTGCTACCGAGCCGGCGGTAACCTCTGCTACGCGGATACGCCTCAGGGCATGAACCGTGATCACTCGTTGTTTGAAACTAGCCGCTGCGTTGCTGCTAGCCCATCAGATACTGCGCCTGCTTTAGTTGCACTGGATGCGACCATGGTCATTCGTAGTGTTAGTGGCGAACGCACTCTTGCAGCCGAGGATTACTTCGTTGGCCCAGCTAACGATATCTTGAGCACGACTGCGCTGCGCACAGGTGAGATTCTTACCGCGGTAAGAATTCCAAACACTTGGGCTAATGCTTCGTTCTATTTCGAGAAAGTTGCAGACAGGAACGTATGGGATTTCTCTCTCGTTAACGTTGCGGCTGCCTTCAAGGTTAGCGGTGGTGTTGTTGAAGATTCCCGCATCGTTTGTGGAGCAGTACAGTGCACACCACGTCGCGTGACTAACGTGGAGAATGCAATTCGAGGCCAAGCGAAGAATGCTGCTACTGCTGAATCTGTCGCAGAGATGGCAACGGAAGGCGCCCGCGCACTAGCGCACAATGGATTTAAGATTCCATTAATGCAGAACTTGGTTAAACGCGCTATTAGCGCCTAAGCCAATTGGTCGCAAGGCCTAAAAAAAGAGAGTGAACTTCTAGTTCACTCTCTTTTTTTCGCCTTGAGAAAATGGTTGTTTTGCTCACACTCAAATCAATCAGTGACCGGGCGACCTTACTTCTGATAAATTAAATACACTATGACAAAACTAATACAAACCTTTGCATTGGGAGTTCTCCTACTTACCACTGAACTAACTTACGCCGCCCAGGACGATATTACGCTGAATAACGTCAGCTTCGCTGATGTACTGAGAGTGCCCTATAGACAACCCGATACTACTATCAGCTATGGTCCAGACCAATTTCAGTTTGGCCAACTCTGGCTGCCTACCACCTCTCCCGCTCGAGCAAATCTCGTTCTTATTCACGGAGGCTGTTGGCTCAACCAGTTCGATATCGGCTACAGCCATGCACTGAGTTCCGCACTGGCCGATGCCGGTTATGCAGTCTGGTCTTTAGAGTATCGGCGTACTGGTGATGAGGGCGGCGCCTGGCCGGGAACCTTCGAAGATATTATCGCTGGCATCAACAGCTTGAACGACATAGATGCAATAGAGTCAGAAAACCTAGCGATCCTAGGTCACTCCGCAGGCGGACATCTTGCACTACTTGCCGGCGCTCGATCTGAGCTTCTTACTGCCGAGCCAGATCTAATTGTAGGACTGGCTGCCATTTCCGATGTGGTGAGCTACGCGGCGGGCAGTAATACCTGCCAGACTGCTACGCCTTTATTCATGGGTGGCGATGTTAGCGGCCGCGCACAAGAGTACTTCGATGCTAACCCAAGCAATCATGGCCTACATGAAAACACAGTGCTGCTACAGGGAGATATTGACGAGATTGTCCCTCTTTCACAGGCGACACTGCTGGGAGCGAGAACAATTATCAGTAGTGGTGCGAGTCATTTCGACTGGACCCATCCCGGCACCCTCGCCTATCGGCGTCTATTAGAATTGCTCGATGAACACTTCTAACAACCCGCCTCAGGGAGTAGAGAACTAGGCCAGAGCGATCCTCTTTCCTCCAAGCGTGATGAGTTTCTTGTCTCTGTAGATATCATCTATCTCAATGGCAACGCTCTCGGACCACTAACGAAAAATTCACGACAACGTGCGCAGGAAGTTGTTCAGGAGCAATGGGGTAAAGACCTCATCGCGAGCTGGAATACACACGCCTGGATTGATCTACCGTTCACCGCGGGCGAGAAGATAGCCTAATTTATCGGCGCCGCTGAACAACAGCCCGCTTCCTGCGATTCGGTTTCAATAGATCTCTTGAAGGTCCTAGCAAGTGCTTTGCAGATGCAGCCTACGCGCAATATTGTCCTGTCACAGGAAGGAAATTTCTCCACCGACTTGTATGTAGCGCAGGGTTTGGAGACGCTGTTAGGCCCAACCCGCTGCAAATTGAAAACTGTCGCTGCACCGGAGCTGGTGCAAGCACTGGATGAAAATGTCGCCGTGTTATTTCTCACCCAGGTAAATTTTCGCAACGGCGACAAGCATGATATTGAGCGGCTTACGTCGCTAGCCAAAGCGAGAGGAGTACTTGTAGTCTGGGATCTATCCCATAGTGTCGGCGTACTCCCCTTGAAAATGGACGAGTGGGAAGTGGATTTCGCCGTGGGCTGCGGCTATAAATATCTGAATGGCGGCCCCGGAGCGCCCGCTTTTATCTACGCGAACAAGAAACACCTTGCTGCCATAAGGCAACCAATTCAAGGATGGATGGGCCATCGCGAGCCGTTTACGTTCGATCCCGAGTACAAGAATGCGGCGGGCGTGGCGCAATTTCTCAGCGGCACACCAACAATCCTATCGCTAGCTATATTGGATAGTGCGCTAGACATCTTCACGGATATCACAGTCGTCGATATCAATAGAAAAGCCAATGCTTTAGCTGAACTGTTTTTGGATCTAGTGAAGAATGATGAAGACCTGCACTGCCTAACTCTAGAATCCAAGGCGGACTCTACATTACGAGGAACACAACTCGCATTCTCACACGCCGGCGCCCATGGCATCAGCCGTGCCCTGAACAAAGCTGGCGTCGAGGTAGATTTTCGCAACCCCGATATCGTTCGCTTCGGGTTCTCACCCCTATTTCTGCGCTTTGAAGACATCTGGCGAGCAATGCAGATTCTAAAGGGAATAGTAAAAGAGAAAACTTATCTGGCTGACGAGTTTTCTCAAAGACTCAATCTCACGTAGTTGAATTATGATGCCTTGGTTTTAGAACACATAGTTTCCAATGAAATAAGAACTTACCAGTATCACTACAGTGCAAACTAAAATTACACCCATCACTGGCAGTAGCTTTGCTTCTCGGTTCTGTTCGTGTACAGCCATATTGATCTTCCCCTTAGAAAAAAACCATGTCAAAGCAAAAGCATAGTACAGGGGTAGGCGAAAACATTGATTTAAGTCATCGGGGGCGCATTCTGAAGGGAACGTCGAATGCAGGCTTCAACAGGGCCTTAGCTACTGTGCTAGCCCGGAAGGGTTAGGAGACATGGCTTTCTGCAGGGCGTCGCGCAGTTCCTCCTGACGAAATGGCTTGCTCAGAAAACCTGTCATGCCTGACCTTATGAGATCGTCTGGATCTTCGTGAACAACATTCGCGGTAACCGCGATCACGGGAATTGTCGACCTACTTCCACCCATGGCGCGAATCTTTCTGACTGCGGTCACTCCATCCATGACGGGCATCTGCAGGTCCATCATAATTATACTCACGATATGATCAGGTAGATAATCTAAGACCTCCCTCCCATTCGCCATAGACACCACCTTGTGCCCATCTGCTTCCAAAAAACGAGAAAGGACCATCCGGTTCACGGCGTTATCATCCGCGACCACTATCGATAGCGGAGGCAACGTGATTTCAGAGCGACTGGTCGGCTTAATGATTGGAGCCTTAGCACCCGTAAGCGGCAGGAATACTGTAAAAGTCGAGCCTCTTCCCGGCACGGAGTTGACGGCGATTTTTCCGCCCATCGCGGAAACTAGCTGCTTAACGATGGTCAATCCAAGCCCAGAGCCACCGAATTTTCGCATTGTTGTCTTGTCGGCCTGAACATAGGGTTCGAATAGACTGGCCTGCGCTTTCTTGTTAATGCCTATTCCCGTATCTGATATTTTCAGGCGCATGCGCTCTAACGCCGTGTCCAAAACCACATGTACTTCACCAGTGGTGGTGAACTTTACCGCATTGCCCACCAGGTTTAGTAAAATCTGACGCAGCCTGGTCGGATCGCCACGAACGTATTCGGGTATATCGTCCTCTATGACAAAAGAAAACTTCACGCCCTTCTCTTCAGCCTGAAATGCTAGTGGCGAAAGAGTCGAGCGGAACAATTCATCAACATTTACAGGCACCTTCTCAAGCTGAATTGATTGACTGTCCAGGCGGGATAAGTCCATAACATTATTAATGAGTTCGAGCAGCGTCTCGCTACTCTGCAGAATCACGTCGACTAATTCTTTCTTCTTGCTCGGCAAGTCACTTTCTTGGAGTAATTGTGAAGCGCCAATGACTCCATTTAATGGAGTCCGTAGTCCGTAGTTCGTGGCTCATTGCGGCCAGAAAAGACGCCTTCGCTTGCTCCGATTGACGCGCCTCGTTTTCTGCCAAGGTGCGATCGTGCACCTCTTTCTCTAATTCTTTGACCGTGTCACTCAACTTTCTCTCGGCAGTTAGCTGAGCACTGCGAAATACGAACGTGGCAGAAGACAACATCACTAATACTAGCGTCGCCTCAAGCGCGAGGGTCAACGCCCGCTCGCCTTCCATGGGGCCTGAGAATGGAAACTCGTAGCCTATGTAATGCATGTAGGCGAATACCAAAAGCGTTACTGAACAGATAAACGTCCATACAACGCCAGCTGCTCGTCCCGCCACAAGTGATGCAATAGCAGGAAGACAGAGCAGCCAAGCCCATGTATTCGCCCAGACGCCGACCGACATCATGGCCAGACACATCACAATCCAATAGGCCGTAAGTGGCATCTGCGATGCAAGAAGCTGCTGATTGAAATAGGCTTGGAGGTAGAGCGCGAAGAAAACCACGACAGTCGCTATCGCGATATAAATATTGTCGCGCTCACCGCCCGTGTAATAATTCGATACGATTAGGCCAATCACAACAGGAAGCACTAAGAAGACTGTTGTGGAAAGGGTGCGGCGTTCCCGAAGCATAACGGGATTACTATTAGAAGGCTTCAAGCCCCCATTCCATAGAAACTTAAGATGGTTAATCAAAAACATGCACGCTGCTCAGCTCTTCCTGCAATTTCTAAATCATACCCGATAGGGTGAGGTTTAGTCCCTGGATAGCCTCGGGATCTCCGAGCTGATTACAATATCATAATTGATTAATCGCCGCAGGATGATTGAGAATTGAAGAAGGCAATTGCCTAACGCTGTTCATACGTCAACGACTATCCCTGATTCTGTTTCAAGTGTCGCTGTGAGATTTCATAGACCGAGTTAAACCAGACGGGCTCATCGTTGAGATTTGGCACGAGTTGAAAAACCTCACCGCCTCCCTCCATGAATTGTTCCCGGTATTCGATGCCAATCTCGTGAATCGTTTCTAGGCAATCTGAAACAAATGAGGGAGTGACTACAGCAATTTTCTTACAACCGGATGCCAGCAACTTCTCCAGATGGTCATCCAGATACGGCTGAATCCAAGCCTGATTACCGAACCGAGATTGGAAAGCTATGGAATATCTGTCTTCGCTCCAGCCTAGGGCCGCAACCACATTCTTCGTCGTACCGATGCACTGCGCTCGGTAGCACAGGCGATTCTTGTCGGAGATTTGCTCACAGCAACTGCCGAACCCACAGACATCATGACTGTCCGCCTTCTTTATATTTGACTCTGGCAGACCGTGGTAGCTGAACACCACATGATCCACCTGCTCTTCCTGCAGATGCTTACCTATTAGATCCGCCCAGGCTCGGACGAATGCGGGCTCAGCATAGAGATCGTCGATGAATTGTAAATTGGGGTGAGTTTTCCACTTGGCTGCTGCCTGCTTTACTCCATGAAATACAGACGCGGTCGTTGCTGTCGAATATTGAGGAAAAAGAGGCAACACCAATATTTCATCTCGCCCCTTACTTTCCAGCTCGGCCATTGCCTCGGATATGAATGGCTGGCTATAGGCCATACCATTTAGCACCAACACATCTTCTCCCGCGCTAGCATAAGCATTCTGTACACTTGCCTGCAGCCTGTCGGCATAGACTTTCAAAGGTGATCCCTCGTCCATCCAGATGGTCGCGTAGTCCTTGGCGGTCTTTGGGGCGCGAAATGGCAAGATGATCAGATTACGCAATAACCACCTGCCCAGCGGATTCATATCGAAAACGTAGGGGTCCGAAAAGAATCCCTTATAGAAGTCTCTGAGACCCTTGGCGGTAGGTTCGGCTGGTGTACCGAGGTTTAACAATAAGACGGCTTTTGACATAGGATTACGATTAATTTCCTGATTGTGACGACAACCCATCACTACGTTCAATCCATGTAAACAGGATCAATAATAGGTTAAATATCCCCAACGATGCGTGTGCGGCGATGGTAAAGCGAAACCGCCCCCCGATGCCAGTATTTCACGCGCATCGATTGAATACCTGCAGCCTCAACGCTGCTGCAAACCGGATAGGAGTCCAGTAGACTGCCAATATCCCACTCGCGTCACTTACAGGATTCGCTATGCATAACTTAATCGGCAATGCCCTTCTTATACTTACCAGTACGCTGATCCTAACGCAGTCTGTTATCGCCGCCGAGTCCGGCCTCATAGCGCCAGGTGCCGAGGTTATCGAAGTTCAGGGCGGCTTCGGCTTCCTCGAAGGCCCAGTCTCCGATGCGGTTGGCAATCTCTACTTTACCGATATCGACAATAACCGTCTGCACAAGCTAGCACCCACCGGCAACCTAAGCAGCTTCCACGAGCCAAGCAATCGTGCCAACGGCCTAACATTAGATCTAGACGGAGGCTTATTGATCTGCGAACAAGAGGCCGGGCGGCTCGTGAAGATGGATGGCAGTCGCAACATCACTGTAGTCGCCGACGGCTACCAAGGAAAACCCTTCAACAGCCCCAACGATGCCTGGGTTCATCCGAGCGGCAGCATCTACATGACCGATCCTCGCTATCAGTACCCGGTAGGAAGCCTAGCCCAAGATGGCGAATACGTTTACCGAATATCTGCAGACCATCAGCAAGTTAGCGCAATTATTACTGACATCCCAAAACCCAATGGCGTAGTCGGCACCGAAGACGGGCAGACTCTTTATATTGCTAGCACCGAGCTTAGGAAAGTCTTTCGCTACGACATCGCTAGCAATGGCGAGGTATCGAATCGCACAGAATTCGCGGATCAGGGTTCCGACGGCATGACCTTAGACGAGAACGGCAATGTCTATCTGACATGGGTAGGTGGCGTGAGCATCCGAAATCCAGCTGGCGAAGAAATAGAATTCATTGAGACAGAGCAGATGCCTGCCAACGTCGGCTTCGGGGGTCGTGATGGCCGAACGCTCTTCATGACATCGCGCACGAGCCTGTATTCGCTACAGATGAACGTCGAGGCCAGTCGGTAATTCGAGCCTAAGCGGAGATGCTCATCCACTCGAACTGAATGCTAGGAGAGCGCGGGACGGGCGGATAGATAGCAAACATATTCGTCCCAGCAATCTCATTTAGTAGAACGAACAACCTCGACTACCGTTAGGGCTAAGAAGAAACAGAATTCTTGCTGTCCTGCTCAAATAACTTCTCCAATTCTAACCTACCCTCTTGAGCTAGGTTTTGTAACTCCGCCATATCGTGCATGTGCTCGGCTGAACGCAGCAGCATGTCTTCGTCATGCTTGCGAAACATACTCGTTACCTCCAAGGCCTGCCCCTCTGTATAACCTAGGTGTTCCAGAGTGTCAGTTGCGGCCTCGAGACTGCTAGCAAAAGTCTCTCGTATTACATTGTGCACGTCACGTTTGTACAGCTCATAAGCATGGAAGCGATCGATAGCCCGCGCCACTATACGAATGTCGGGATTCTGTTCTCTAGCCAGATCGACTATCTGCAAAGACTCCTCAACATTATCAACGGCTAGCACCAGAATTCTGGCCTTCTTAACACCTGCAGACTGCAATAGGTCAAGCCGCGCAAGATCTCCGTAGAAAAGACGATTGCCAAACTGCTCTACGAATTCGACGTGATCCGAATCCTTATCCATTGCGGTAAACGGCACATGACGTGCCTGCAACATTCGGCCGACAATTTGTCCGAACCTGCCGAAACCAGCAATAATCACCTCGGGGTCGTGATCGTCCCAGTGGGCATTCTGATCGGGTAGAGTTTCGCTACGACATTGCCAGATCTTGCGCTGCGCTACTACCAGAGGCGAAGTCAGCGCCATGGACAAGCCAACGACGAGTGTAATTTGATCTGCGAGCTCTGTAGTAAACAGCTGCAACTCAGTTGCCGAGGACAGCACAACAAATGCGAATTCTCCTCCCTGCGACAGCATCAGCCCTAACTGAAAGCTTTCTTTAAAAGAGACTTTACGCCAGCGTAAGATACCGACGATCGCTAGCGTCTTGATGACGACTAAGGCGAGCGCGCCGATAATCATGAGCAGTGGGTTAGCATATAACAGCGGCAAGTTGAGGGTCATACCCACTGCTATAAAGAATAGCCCGAGTAGAATTCCCTTGAACGGCTCGATGTCGGATTCGAGTTGATGTCTGAAATTAGAATTCGCCAATAATATTCCCGCGAGGAAGGCGCCCAAGCCCATCGATAGCCCAACCGCCTCCATCAACACTGCTACGCTGATGACGATCAATAGACTGGCCGCTGTCATCACCTCGCGATTATTCGTAGCGGCTACGATGCCGAGAACCCTGTTCAGCCCAAATTGGCTAACCACTAGTACCAGTAAGATGGCGACAACGCCGTAGTACCAGGGCAGCGTTTCATTTTCGCCAGACCCAGATACAGCTACTACACCGACTAAGACAAGAATCGGGATAACGGCTAGGTCCTGCATCAATAGAATGCCAAAGCCCTTGCGACCGAGAGGTGACGCCAGAATATGCTCTTCATTCATCAGCTGTATCGCGAATGCGGTGGAGGAAAGAGCGAGAGTCAGTCCAAGCACCAGCGACTGCGAAAAACTGAATGATAGGAGCAGCATTAGCCCTCCTATCGCCATCGTACTGAGTAGCAGCTGGCTGCCACCTATCAGACCGATATGGCTACGCATATTCCACAGTTTGTTGGGAGCGAGTTCCAAACCAATCACGAACAAGAGGAGGATTACGCCATATTCGGCAAAGTGCAGCACCTGATCAGGATCAGTAACAACTCCAAGTGCGTGAGGGCCCAGGACAATTCCAGCACATAAGTACCCCAGAATTGACCCTAGGCCGATCTTCTTGAAAAGAGGTACGGCGATAACCGCCGCGAGAAGATAATACAGCGCATTGATCAACAGGCTATCTGTATCCATAAAGACCTCACTACGGTGGCTGGGGCGACGAGCACGAAGCAATATACATGGTGAACAACGCATAAATCTGCCTATTAAGTGAAGGGCTGGGCGCCGCTCCATTGGCAGGCGCAAATAGATGCGAATCAAAGGCTTTTCAGATGGATTCCACACCTTTATAGGGTGCTTAAGTTGATTTGAATTTTTAGTAACTAACTATGTAGCACATTGCCCTCTACCTCGACATGAAATATAGCGCAAAGCCTCCCGGAAAGCCCGTAACTATTGGCCTGTAGCTATTTATTCCGATGACTGACGAAAGCTGTTGAAATTAGCTGCAATTCCATTAAAAACCAGTAGAATTATTCGCTTAGGAAAATTTTCCTATACGAACACTATTCATTAGAAGGGAATAAAACGTGAAAAAATTACTGGGATTAGCCTTAACGGCAGCTCTCGTTTCCACTACGGTAAATGCTGGTGAACGAGTTGGCGATTTTGCTTTGATCGACCATCAAGGTGCCATTCAGCACATGACTTGGTACGACGATCACAGCGCTGTAGTTATAATGCCTATGTCGAATAGTCAGGATGACGCAGCAAGCTTGATAGCACTCCAAGAGACATATACCGAGCAAGGCGTTCAATTCTTCCTATTAAACCCCGGCCTGCATACTGACCGTGCTCTAGTAGCCAGTGAAATTGCGGCCTTGGGCTTAGATCTTCCAGTATTGATGGACGACGCCCAGCTCGTAACAGAGATGCTAGGTGTGAGCCACCTAGATGAAGCGGTTCTTTACAACCCAAGTAATTTCGAGCTGTTATACCGCGGCCCTATTGCCAACATGGAATCTTCGCTGCAGCAATTACTCGCCGGCGATGAATCCGAGATGGTTTCTGTTGCAAGCAACGGCCCTGCAATCGCATTTTCAAACCTAGATGCACACGCAAACCTTTCCTATGAGAAAGATATCGCGCCAATCATTGCAGAGAACTGTGCAAGCTGTCACCGCGACGGCGGCATCGCCCCTTTCGCCATGGATAGCAGCATAACCGTCCAAGGTTGGTCGCCGATGATTCGCGAAGTGGTTATGACTAAGCGCATGCCACCGGGCCAGGTTGACAATAAAGTCGGTCATAAGATGAAGAACGAAATGAATCTTAGCGACGACGAAATGCAGAAGCTTGTGCGCTGGGTAAACACCGGCTCTAAAGTAGATAGCGAGAACGACCCCCTAACAGCTCTGACATGGCCAACTACCAAGTGGGCACTTGGCGAGCCAGACTTGATCGTAAAAGTTCCTGAGCAATCCATCCCTGCAACAGGCGTTGTAGATTATATGGATATCCCTATCGATCTTGGCCTCGATGAAGACGTCTGGATTAGAGGCAGTGAAGTGGTTCCTGGCGATCCCGCCGTGCTACATCACATCATTACTACGGTTGTCCCACCAGAAGGCGCTCCTGACTTTCAGCAGATCCTGATGGACTTGCTTGCATCTCTACCAGCTGAAAAAGCACAGTCGATTCGCGCCAAGCTTTTCGCCGCGGTAGCATCAGGCCAGCAACCCAACATCGGTGAAATCTTCAAAGAAATTCCCGAAATTGATATCGGTATCTTCTTAGGCAGTAGCGATCCAGACCTAGGCTCTGTCGCTGGCTATGCTCCAGGCAACAATATTTCGCTTAACCCTCCCGGTGTTGGCGGCTTGTTGAAAGCGGGTACTACTCTTAACCTGCAGATGCACTATACAACTTCAGGTAAAGAGACTACTGACTCGACTGAAATCGGCATCTACTTCTATGCCGATGGTGAAGTCCCTAACGAGCGCATGTCAGGCGGCGTAGGCAATGCCTTCTCAATCGCCATCCCTGCTCAGGCTAAAGACCATGAGATGGAGCTAGTTACACTTGTTCCTGAAGATGCTGAACTCTATAGCCTTATGCCGCATATGCATTTCCGCGGCAAGCGCATGAAATTCACTGCGCAGTACCCAGACGGCAGCGAGGAATTACTGCTATCGGTTCCGGCCTATTCCTTCAACTGGCAGCTTGCACATGAATTAGAAGAGCCTCTTCCAATTCCTGCTGGCACCAAAATTGTAGCAACGGGTGCGTTCGATAACTCTTCACAGAATACATTCAACCCTGATGCTAATACTGAGATCAACTGGGGCGAGCAAAGCTGGGAAGAAATGTTCATGGGCTTCTATACTTGGAAGAACGTTGACCAAGGCGGATCTGACTAGTACAGCATGCTTAACTAGACAGACGAAAACAAAAAAGGGTGAACTCTTGCGAGTTCACCCTTTTTTTATGCTCCGAAAAAGAAACACCTTCCTCTAAAAACTTATCCTACTGGCCTCGAGGTGGCGGAGGCGTCCAATCACAACCTTCACAATCTGGAGAGACATTGTTCTGCGCCATCACCTCGAAGATAAAGTCGCGCCAAACCTCGTTCGGCTGCCACACGGTATTCATATCTTCCTTGGCCTCGGCAATGGACACGTCCTCATAGATCACTCGATAGAGGAAGCTAAATGCCGTGGCTCTCGCATTGACCTGACAATGCAGCAAGGTCTTCTTATCGGTATTACGCTGCATAGAATCGGCAAATGCATAAAAGTCCGCGGGTAAGGGGTTATCGAAATCCACCGGCACCTGCATATACTCCATGCCAAGGCCCTTTATTACCTGATCTGCATCCGTCAGTGCGTTCTGATTATTGGTGAACGCTATGTAGACGATTCTCTCGAAGCCGTACTCCGCTATAGTCGCAAATTGCTCGCGGCTAGGCTGCCCCGCACTGGCGAAGGTTGAACTGTACTGACGAAAATTGACGATCTCGGCCAAGGCAGGATCAGCCTCCTCTACAGCATAGCTGCTGCAGGCTATAAAGGGCGCGAGGATCAGTAGACTCGATAGAAGTTTATTCATTGTTTCTCCAGCTGTGCTTTTACATCTGAGGCGTTATTTGCTTGCTGAAATACTATAGCAGAGGACTTGCGGGGACTTCTATCAAAAAGCGCTGCGCCATGCTGTCACTCAAACAGTCTTATTTGAAGAGCCACCAGGCATTAGCCCAGATATTCGAGGGCTGTATTTTCCTAATAATTTCAGGGTGTTATATTAGAAGCTAATATTCTTCACTGAAATGAATCCAAATCCAGACCCACAGACATCTTAGAGTAAACATTTAGCAAAAGGATATCAGTATGGACGCCGAGGTTTTTATAGTAGCAATTCCAGTAATAATCATTTTTGGGGTTCTGCCCGCTTGTGCTTTGTATTTCATACATCGCATGAAGGCGAAGAAATTGGACACCATTATCAAGGTGGTCGAACTTGGCGGTACAGTCGACCCAGACATGATGAAAATGCTCAGCGACGGTAACACTAGCGCGAGCTATAAGACTGACTACAAGTACGGTTTGATCTGGCTAGCAATTGGCATACCGCTATGTGCCGGTATTTGGCTAGGGAGCGGCATGGGAGAGGCAATATTCGGCTCGATCCCCCTGTTGATTGGTGTAGCCTATCTCATATCCGGAAAATACCGTTTACGCGAAGCTGACTAGTACAGAATATTGACTTCAGAGAGCGCACTGATACTCAAGGCACTAACGCGTCATGACAATGACGCGTTCTCTGCCCTTGTGCGCATGCATCAAGGTAAGATCCGCTCTTATCTAGTAAGGCTCTGCAAGAACTATGACTTAGCCGACGATATTGCGCAGGAAACTTTCCTTACCGCTTTTAGAAAACTACAGGGTTACAAGGGAGAAGGAAATTTTTCGGGGTGGCTATTTAGAATCGCCCATAACAGTTTCCTGCAACACATACGCAAGACAAAGCGCCGCATAGAAATCACCGGTCAATTTGGCACTCAGCAAGAATTGCAATCGACGCAGTATGATTCAATATCTACAGAACAAATGGACTTAGAGCAGGCGCTGGCGCAATTGAACCCAGACGAAACCTCAACAATTACACTGTGCCATAGCTATGGCTTCTCGCATCAGGAAGTATCAGATATATTAGACATGCCTTTGGGATCAGTGAAATCCAACATAAGTCGCGGCAAAGTGAAATTAAAAGAGATACTGACGAAAACAAATGGATTGGAGCAAGCTTCGTGAATAACAATTCAGACTTTGATCAATTAGATGCACTGCTTGCCCAGCCCGCGGTGATTGCCGACCGGGGATTCAGTGGGCGTGTCGTACAAAGAATAGGAAAACTAAATACCACACGCCGCAACCTATTCCTGATCACGGGATTCTGTTGGCTAGCCCTAGCTTTAATCGCAGCATCCCCGCAAGCAATCTACGCAGATTTTTCGACGCTAGCATTGTCCCTAGATATTCGCAGCATCTACCCTTATGTGTTAAGCCAAATCCAATCACTAAGCAGCTCAGCACAAGCGCTGCCCTACCCGACTCTAGCCGCCGCGTTCTTTTCTCTAGCGGCTGTTGCGAGCATGGCGATACGCGCCTAAGAATAGATTTCCAATACAGTTTGAAGAGACTATACTCCGCTCGGATCAATCCAATTGGAGACTATTTGTGGCAGGATTCTTCTCAACTGTATTCAAAACGCGAAGAGAATTTTCTCGGAATAAAAAACTAACGCGCGCTGAACTAGAGACGCTGAAGCTAGAGAAGTTTCGAAAGCTGGTGCGTCATGCACAACAGAATTCGCCCTACTACAAGCGCATCATTAGCGAAAATGCTATCGATGTCGCCAACTGTACTCCACTTGATTTTCCCGTCCTCACCAAGTCTATACTTCTTGAAAATTTTGATAACATCGTTACTGATCGAAGAATTAGCAGAGCTAGCGTCTCCGAGTTCCTGAGTCATTCGACAAATCCTAATGAGCTTCTATTTGATCAATTCCACGTGGTGCACACATCTGGATCTTCGGGACAGATAGGGTATTTCGTCTTCTCTGAAGAGGATTGGGGCAGAGGTCTAGCCCAAGGCCCTCGCAGCAGGAGCGTGGGCGAAAGGAAGATAGGCTTTCATAGGCCCCGCATGGCCTACTTCGGTGCCATTGGAGGCCACTTCGGTGGTGTTTCAATGATCAGAAGCAGCCAACGGGGGATCCTGAAATGGCTAATGAAGCTTTCGCTGAATGAAGTGAATGACCCGCTGCCGAAAGTCATCTCACACCTAAATGAATTCCAGCCACACGCACTAGTCGGCTATACCACCGCGCTGAAGATACTAGCCGAAAAACAGTTAAGTGGTGAGTTAAGCATTTCACCGATTGTAGTCTCGACAGGAGGAGAAGCTCAGACAGATGCCGACAGGGAATTATTCTCACTAGCCTTTAACTGTACTATCGGTAATAGTTATGGCTGCTCCGAGCATTTGATGATGGGGTTTTCCCGACCCGACGGAGAGACCATGGAACTGTATGACGATTACCTCATCTATGAATTCTTCAGCGATCACTCGATCGTCACTAACCTATTCAATTTCACATTGCCATTGATTCGCTATCAGATGTCCGATATTTTTAGACTTGTCGAGGATGATGATTCCGCCGACCCGTACTTGCTAATTCACAGTCTTGTGGGTCGAAGTGAAATCGTTCCGAGATTCGAGAATCGGGATGGAGTTGAAGATTTTATTAGCGCCTTCACCATCATCGAACTGTTTTTACCAGGCGTGAGTCGATTTCAGATGCGCATCAAAAGCAAAACGAACTTCCAATTTGCCATCTGCCTAAACGATGACCTAGGAAAGCAGGGTCAGTCAGACGCCATTTCAGCTACAACATTACGATTGCAAGAAGTGCTCGCGCAAAAGCTAATGGAGAATGTTAGTTTCGATGTGCTGGTCGTCGATGACCTGCCGGTCAATGAGAAGACTGGGAAATTTCAGCTAATTGTCCAGCCGTCTTGAATGGAAGAGTATCCGAGGTCGCTATAAATCACAGCGCATTCAAATTCTCATCCGCATTACTATCTCGCTAGGCCGTCACCCCACCATAGCTAACCAGCAAGACAATCAGAAATAGAAATATACCGGTCATGATTGTTGTGTCGAGGATCCCTAACGTGTGATCTTCTTCCAGTAACGACGAAAGCGTGTAGAACGTTGGAAACAGGAACAATAACAGGAAAATATTGGAGATCGAAAATTCAAGTGGCAATTCTGGATGAACTGGATTCTGGAAACCCTGATACAAGGCTATACACAGCAGTGTAAATGGCAGCACTAGAAACATGACTTGAGTGATGCCGCCGAAGGCATTCGCAAGGGCAATTCCATACTCTTGCTTACGATGCGACTGCCAAAGAATGACGTATTCACTCATGCCGGCGAACAGAGCTAAGACTAACGCTGTCAGTATTGGATTGATCTCAAGATCCTGAATCATGGTGCTGGCGAATCCCGAAATCTCGTGCCCCCCTATAAAAGAACCAAAAATACCCGTCATAAAAAGCAAGCCAATAAGCCAGAAAGAGCTGGGCTTTACATTCGCATAGACGATTTCGAGCCTCTGTTCAATGTCTGTCTCCGACATGGACAGATGCTCTCTAACCTCTGCTTCTTCCTTCGCATAGCTGGTTATCAGCTTGTACATGTATACCGCGAATATGGTTAACAGAATGAGGCTGATAAAAATCAGATCTGCCACGCTGAAACTAGACTTGGACTCGGGAGTAGAATTGAGCGTCAACATAACCAACCCGAGGATGAGTCCCATCGCACCCCCACCTATAAGAATTTGCGTACCAGCCTCGGTAATTGGTGTGGGCATCAAGAATTTTCCCTCTTTATCCTTGGGCAAAAAATACGAATACAGACTAAAGACTAATGCATTGTTATAGATAGTCACGACAGCTATGGTGAAAGCCGTAATTGGACTCACTGGAATCACAAAGGCAATAACGACCAGTTCAGGCGTCGTCGAAAGAATTTCTGCAAGCGTTCCTGCGATGTAGTGGTTCCATTGAAAACGCGCAGCGAGACGTTCGGTTGCAGAGACGAGTATCTCGCAAGCGGCAATCAGGATAATGAGTCCCACCAATAGCTTTGTAGTAGCCTGCAAGTAAGGGGGCTGTTCTGCGAGGACGGGCTCCAGCAGCAAGGTAACAGACCAGAGTGCTAAGCCGAACAGCAAGCGCCACAACCAGGATGGAACACCTGTCAAATGAGACCTGAGTCCCAACTGAACTACCGATAAACGATCCGGATCAATACCGGTGCGGCGCAGTTTCGTATCTATATCGGCGTTAGCAGACGGCAGACCTGCCGTGGCTAGTTGACTTACTTCATTCGGTCTAGAATCGGACATGTGAACCTTATCCTGCTTAGCGCAGTTGCAGAAGAAGGTGATTTTCTCCTGACGTCTAATTTACAAAGTTGATCTCTATCATTTACCAGCGAAGTCTAACTGCCTAGATCAGTAAAAGCCTGATGCTGAGTTAGATAGAGATTCCCGCTTAGCTCTTCAATGAAATATACCCGATTCAGTTTGTCTAATACCGGCCCTTTAACCTCAGATAAATGTAATAAGATATTTTCCTCAAGCAGACGCTTATTGATATCTGATAGAGTCTCCAACGCACTGAAGTCCACCTCATTAATGGCACTGCACATAAGCACTACATGTCTTATGCTCTCATCTGTCGCGACTCGGTTATAAATCAGTTCTTCCAACATACTCGCATTGGCGAAGAACAAACTTTCATCGATGCGAAGATTAAGCACTTCGGGAAAAGTCTTTACCTTATAGCGCAGGATATTACGAAAATGTTCGGTACCCTCAACCAATCCTACCTCGGCCACATGAGGTCGAGCGGTTCGATACAGGTGCATACCGATAGAAATAAGCACACCACTACTCACACCCACTTCCACACCAAACGCTAGAGTAAGCAATAAGGTTGCTATTACCGAGCCCCAATCTCTCTTCGAAAAGCGCCAGGTCTTCCTAACAATAGAGAAGTCTATAAGCGACAGTACGGCAACTATAATCGTAGCCGCGAGCGCCGCCTTAGGCAGGTGATACAAATAAGGTGTCAGAAACGAGGCAACAAGGGCAATCAAACCAGCCGTCATCAGGCTCGCCGCCTGAGTACGCGCACCGGCGTCGAAATTCACAACAGAACGAGAGAAGCCTCCGGTTACAGGGAAAGATCCCGAAACCGCAGCGGCCAAGTTCGCGCCCCCCAATGCGATGAGCTCGCGATCGTTATTAACGCCTTCACGCCTTTTCGCACCAAGCGTCCTGCCAACAGAAATGGACTCCACGTAACCTATAATCGAAATTAGTGCCGCGGGCAGCAACAACTCCCGTACTAGCTGAAGTGAGAATGAGGGTAAGACTAGAGAGGGAAATCCAGCAGGAATATCTCCTACTACAGCAACAGACTTACTTTCTAGATCGAACCCGAGCACCAGAAGAATGGTGGCGATTACTCCCAACACTGGAGCGGTCTTCGCAAGTAGAGCAGCGTTGTGAACAGAGATTCCAAAACGTTCCAGAACGGCAGCTCCCCAAAAACGACTAGCAAGTAGGAACGCTATCATCCCTGAGCCAATAGCAAGCGTGAAAAAATTGGTTCCCCTGATACTCGCATACAGTGTATGCAGCAATTCAACTAAGTTGTCACCGCTACTGTCTACTCCTAGCAAATGCTTAAACTGACTAACAGCTATGACTATAGCCGAGGCAGTTACAAAAGCCTGAACAACAGAATGAGAGAGAAAATTAGCAAGCGCACCGAGGCGTAGTAGACCGCAGGCAAGTAGGATTGCTCCCGATAGAGCCGCCAAGGTAATAGCGGCAGATAGATAGTCCCCAGTGCCCTGCTCCGCCACATCTGCAAGAGCTGCGGCCGTCATCAAGGAAGTGATGGCCACGGGCCCGACTGAGAGAGTGCTGCTGGTACCAAGTACAGCGTAGACCACGAGAGGCAATATGCTCGCGTAGAGCCCAACCTCTGCTGGCATGCCGGCAAGCAACGCATAGGCGAGCGACTGTGGAATCAACATAATCGCCACGATGACCGCGGCAATTACATCGCTTAGAAAATATTCTCTATTGTAGCGGCCACCCCTAGGGATCGAAGGCAGCAGGCCCGGCAAGCTTGCCATATCAGACTCGCAGGCGCTCCAGATCGGCAGGGCCGGCCATCCACTCTCGCCCCTTCAACATCGCGTGCCAATAAATTCCAGGTAGAATATCCTTCTTCAGCATCCAAGCGGCACGGGTAGGTTGCGTACCCTGAAGCATCCAAGTTGGAAAGGAAGGAAGTATCTTACCGCCGTAGCCGAACTCGGCAAGTACAATCTTTCCTCTCTCCACCGTGAGGGGGCAAGAGCCGTAGCCGTCATAGCCTGCGTGCAAGGGCTTATCGTTAAGCGTGTCGCTTATGTTCTGTGCCACTACCGGAACCTGTTTGCGTACCGCCGCCAAGGTTTTTGCATTTGGCGTGTTCATAACATCGCCAAGACCCCAGACATTCTCGAACCTTGTATGACGCAGGCTAAATTGGTCCACTTCCAACCATCCGCCAGCATCCGCCAATTTACTACTAGCTACAAAATCGGGAGCACGTTGCACAGGACATACGTGAATCATATCGAATGGTTTGGATATTATTTCACCCTCTTTCTCGCCTGAGAGGATCTTAAAATGCGCTACCTTCTCGTCGCCATCTATCGCCTCGAGATTATGCAAGTAGTTAACATTCACTCTGTAACGGTCAATATATGACTGTAATGCCGGTACATATGCACTAACACCAAAAAGAACACCACCCGCGTTACAGAAATCGACATCGATATTGTCTAGCACCTTGTTTCGAAGCCAGTGATCACAAGATAAATACAGCGCCTTCTGTGGCGCACCCGCACACTTAATAGGCATAGGTGGCTGCGTAAAAAGGGCCTTACCCTGCTTTAGATTTTTCACCAATTCCCAAGTATAGGGAGCAAGGTCAAAGGAATAGTTAGACGTAACGCCATTCTTACCCAAGGTCTCACTTAGTCCCTCTATCGCGTCCCAATCCAACTTCAGCCCTGCAGCCACAATCAAATGCTGATAGCCCACACGACTACCGTCATCAAGCTCGACCTCATTATCATCGGGTTGAAACCCAGTGACGGCCTGCTTTATCCAGCTTACATCGTTGGGAATCAGGTCCTCCATCTTTCGCTTCGTTGATTGAACATCAAACACTCCGCCACCTACCATCGTCCAGCCTGGCTGGTAGTAGTGAACATTCGCCGGATCAACTAGCGCGATCCTCAGTCCACTTACGCGCTTCAACAGACTCGCAGATACCGCTATGCCACCGGAGCCGGCGCCGACAATAACAATGTCATAAGCGGGCGTTGCGGCGGCATTTGCGTTTTCAACTTTCTCTTCAGTGCTCATTATTTTTTCCATCCTTATAATACGGCTCGATAATTTCTTTCACTGCTATGCCCATCACCCCTGCCTGCTGCAGGATGTCTTTCTTCGCCAGTCCCACGCTGGCATGCGCGGCAGCATATAAGCAAAACGATCTATTGCCCGAACGGCAGAAGGCATGCAGTCGCTTTCCTCTTTGCAGAAGGCGTGTCATCTCCTCCACCTGAGCCGATTGCATCTTGCCTGCTTTGAAAGGCAGCGCTATTGCCTCTATTCCCGCAGCATTCGCCGCAGCAGCCAATACACTGAACGATGGCTGCTTTGCCTCTTCGTTATCTGGCCGGTTGCAGAGGACAACTTCCACGCCCTCTTTAGCTAATAACCCTATATCGGCTATCTCAATTTGCCCCGAGACACTCAGATGTTCGTTAACAGTGATCAATTTCATTTTCAGACTCCTCATTGCTCGCGAGCGTTAGCGTAAAGCGTCCACTGGAATCTTAAGATACACGCGTCCATCGTCTTCAGCCTCAGGAAGGTGCCCAGCGCACATGTTCACCTGCAAAGAAGGCAAAATTAGATGCGGTACATCGAGAGTCTTATCCCTTGCTTCTCGCATAGACACAAAATCTGATTCCCCTATCTCAACATTGACATGGATGTTGCCTTCCATCTCTTCTTTTACGGTAGTCTGATATTCCAACTCTCTGCCTTCAGCGTAGTCATGACACATGTAAATCTTGCTGTCAGCAGGCAAACTTAAAATCTTCTTAATGGAACGATACAAGGTAGCCGCATCTCCCCCAGGAAAATCCGCTCGCGCCGTCCCAGCATCGGGCATGAATAAAGTATCGCCCGCGAACACTGAATCGCCTATCACGTGAGTCATACAGGCTGGAGTATGACCTGGCGTATGCATCGCATACGCTTGCAGGTTACCGATGCTGTAGCTCTCACCATCGCTGAACAAATGATCGAATTGCGAACCGTCAGACTTAAATTCAGGACCCGCATTGAAAATACTACCAAATACCTCCTGCACGACAGACACTTTGTCGCCAATTGCGATTTTTCCGCCTAGCTTTTCTTTCAGATAGGGCGCGGCGGAAAGATGATCAGCGTGCACATGGGTTTCGATAATCCACTCTACTTGCAGATTCTTTTCCTGCACGTAGTCAATTATCGCCTGCGCACTTGTATAGTCCACGTTGCCCGACGGCATATCAAAATTCAATACGGAATCTATGATCGCGCAGACGCTCGAGGTTGGATCGCTTACAACATACGAGAAAGTGTTCGTCTCTTCCTCAAAAAAAGGAGCTACCTTTGCTTGAAGGGTATCCGGTAGCTTTTCCGAATTGTTATTTCCCATGTTAGTTACTCCTAGCTTTGACTTAACATTCTATTCTTTCAATTTCAGGCCATCATGACCCATATCATCCAACAAACAAGTGCTGTAATTACCGGGACTGTCATCAGGTAAATCATGTTTTTTACTGTAATCATGGAATTTCTCCTGTTAAAAATAGGAAGCTGCTTAATTAACCAAAACGAGACATCGTCTCTATTGATCTAGATGTAGCACGGTCCGTGCCAAGTCCTTTGCATTATTTTAACTATTTGATAATTATGGTTATTTAGAATATTCCAAGCAGAACAACAACACTGGCTTGCAGAATAATGACATTTTTGTCATAGTTCTTTGTCATTATTGTCAATCGGCCTTAGCTCCTATGAACCTTATTGCAAGCGATCAGAACCTAGCCATGGGCGAGATCCTCGAGGGCTTCGACTGCCCAGCCATCCTTGTGTCCGCCGAGTACGAAATTCTCTCTACCAATAGAGAGTATGAAGATTCGTTCGGAGCCATCGACTTTCAGCACACCAATCGCTGCTATGAGATATCCCATGGCTACAATAAACCCTGCGATCAGGCCGGCGAAGATTGCCCTCTAGGGGCGGCAAAAGCATCGGGACATAAAGAAAGAGTTCTCCACATTCACCAGACCCCTCGCGGACGCGAACACGTCGATGTCGAGATGCTCCCGATCCACAACCGTGAAGGCGAGTTAATTTATTTCGTAGAACTGTTACACCCAGTTCCTCTCGCGAGCGGTGTTAGTTCTGCTATGGAAATGGTAGGTGAGAGCGAAATCTTTCAGAAGATGGTTTCCAAAATTGCTCGTGTTGGGAGCAGCGAGGCTTCTGTACTACTTCTTGGAGAATCCGGTACGGGCAAAGAGTTGGCCGCCCGAGCTATCCATATGGCGAGCGCTCGCAAAGACAAGGCGCTGGTCTCTCTCGAGTGCGCAGGCTTGACCGACTCTCTGTTTGAGAGCGAGTTATTCGGACATGCAAAAGGTGCGTTCACAGGAGCAATCAATACCAAGAAGGGATTGGTGGAACTTGCTGATGGCGGAACTCTCTTCCTCGATGAAATCGGAGATATTCCACTGCCGATGCAGGTAAAACTCCTGCGCCTCATTGAGACCGGCACATTCCGCCCTCTTGGCAGCTCGGAAGTACGCACTACAGATTTTCGCTTGATTTGTGCAACCCACAAGAATCTATTCGAGATGGTCAAAACTGGCGAGTTCCGCACCGATCTCTACTACCGTATAAATGTATTTCCCATTCTGCTACCTTCGCTTGCTGAGCGCACGAAAGATATTCCCTTGATAGCAAAGTCACTGCTCTCACGCCTGGATACAGCAAACAACTATCGCTTTACCAGCAAAGCAACGCGCCTATTACAAACCCTAAATTATCCCGGAAATATTAGGGAGCTACGCAACCTTATTAGTCGGGCTCTGGTTATGTCGGATACGAACGTGATCGATGACCAGGTCATAGAACTCGCACTTGAAGACGCACCAGATCGGGTGACGCTATCGGCCAGAGCAAAACTAAGAGACGAATTTCGCTGGGTAGACCTCAAGACACACGAGAAACAGTATCTTACAGATCTGATGAATGCTCATGAAGGGAACAAAGAAGAGGTAGCCGAAATACTTGGTATTAGCACCCGCTCTCTCTACCGCAAGCTGCAAGAATAAAACGCACAGACTCACAATCGAACTAAAACCTAGACTTGGCTCGCGTTCAACTTGCGTAACACTTACCTGCAATCTGATTAGCACTGTGTGAATCGAAAATATTCTCATTCGTGTTCCCAGCATCCTCCGCGAGCGGAAAATCTTCTGCTAAGATTTCCTTAAGGATTCTTTGACATACTTCAATTCCCTCCCTTACAGAGGGTGTTATGTTAAATTGAACTCCACCTAAAAGAAGTTAAGAAATATGAAGCACAGCCCTAGCCTATGGATGACGCTCTGTCTTGGCGTAGTATTTTGCGGCTCTGCTACCGCACAGCTAGATCATGAGCCACTTCGCACAAGCTCTATACTGAATTTCGAGAGTGTTTATCTAGCCGCGCTCGGTGCAGCGCCGGAAGCACCGGCAAACTCCGACCGCCAGCAGTTAGCGGAAAACTATATCGCTTTAGGCGAACGCTGGATTACCAATCGCCCAAGTTGGCAGGCGAGCTATATCGACGATGGTCTGCTTGATGATAATGGACTACGTGAAATAGAAACTGGCGTTAGTGTGAACCTGTGGCGACCAGGCGAACGATCGCAAGCCCAATATCTCGGATCCAGTTATCAAAAAAGGGCCGAAGCGTGGGAAGGCCATTTCAATTGGCTTATCGCCGGCCGTGTCCGAATGGCGCTCGCAAATATTGTACATGCTGAAACACTACTAGCGCTCGAAGGTGAAGCAACGCGGGAAGCTGAAAGACTATTGGAAATCACTACATCATTATTTGAAAACGGAGCAGTTCCCGAACTCGATGTCCTCCAAGTGCGCAGTCTGTTACTAGAGCAGCATGAAACAGAATTACAAGCTGAAGCTACCTTGGTTGACGCTGACCGCAGCTATTCTGTCTTGACGGCCCTGAACATCCGGCCAGCTCAGGCACACCGGGAACAGCGCTCCTCACTCGAGGATATTCAACTCGACCATCCCTATCTTATTTTGCTGCGCTCCGAAATAGACTTGGCGCAAGCGAATATCGAGAAGGCGAAACGCGCGGCATTGGGGAGCCCTAGCTTGACTCTAGGGGTTCGACGCGAACGCGGTATCCGGCAACAGCCTTACAACGACAGCTTTGGCGTTTCTTTCAATGTGCCCTTCGGCGGCTCCGCTGTAGTCTCCGCAGGCACCAGCTCGGCACGCTCAGCCAAAGTAGACATTGAGATTCGATTTGCGAAAGCACTGCAACAACTAACCGCCGAACTACACGAAGTCGAACATGAGCTATATCTCATAGAACAGACTCTAGAACTCGCGCTAGAACGCGACGAATTGAGTCAACGCCACTGGGAAATGTCGCGCGCCGCCTTTGCAGCCGGAGAGAACACACTTGCGCAAGTAGTGCTGGCCCAGCAACGCGCGCAATCCAGCTCCAAAAAATTACAGCTTTTACTAATAGAGCAGCAGCGAAAAATTACAGAATTTAATCAAGTAGTTGGAGAAACGCCATGACCAATAAGTACGGACTATTCCTGCTGCCACTTATAATGATCCACCCCTGCTTAGCGCAAGAGTCCATTATTTTAAGCGACGGTGATATCGATCGACTGGGAATTCAATTTGCAGAGGTTACAGAACTGGACCTGCAATCTGGAAGCCGCTTTCCTGCCATCGTCGTAACTTCTCCGAATTCCACTTCATTAGTTAACAGCAGCTTTGGCGGCACACTCAGTCAATGGCATACAGACCCTGGTGAGCCAATAGAAGCGGGCACCCCAATCGCGACTATTCGCAGTGCCCAGCTGCTCGCGCAGCAAAATCTCTGGCTACAGAGTAACGCGGCGTCGGAACAGGCTAGCTTTGAGTTGGACAGAGACCAGCAATTGCTAGAGTTGGGTATTGTGTCGCAACAACGGCTAGAACAAACACAAAGGAGCTTTGACCAGGCGCAGATTGATCTTGCCAGCAACGTAGCACTACTCGAACTAGCGGGCTTTCAGGGGCCGTCTCTAAACACACTACTCCGAGACAGGTCAGATCTAGGCAGCTATCAGGTCCGCGCACCGGAGTCTGGAGTATTAACACATCGCAGCTATAGCGTCGGCGAAGTCGTTGGTAGCTACGAAGAAATTGCTTCAATACAGCAGACCACGGCTCTGTGGCTTGCTTCCGAAATTCCCGCTCGCCTAGCTCAAAATCTAGAACCGGGCTTCAAACTATCTCTGGCGAATACTGGAGAAGAATTAACAGTTCGGCAAAAAGACTTTGTGGTAGATGAAGACACTCAAACTACTGAGGTGCTCGCGGAATTTGATGCTGCCTCGAACTACCGACCCGGCCAAATATTGACTCTAATTGTGCCCCCCGCAACAAGTGGCGTGTTGGTCCCAGCGGACGCAGTAGTACACAGCGGAAATACGCGCACCGTGTATGTGCGAACCACCGATGGTGTTCAAGCACGAAATCTGCAACTAGAACCTGCTTGCGCAAACTATTTGGCCCGCGCGGGAATTCGTGCCGGCGACACTGTGATGACAACCGGTACCGCAGCTATTAAAGGCATGCAACTAGGTTTAGGACAAAGCGAATAATGTTAGCCCAATTGATTCAGTTTGCGCTAAGTCAGCGCCTCATGACCTGCCTGTTCGCCATTCTATTGGCTGCATTTGGCGTCAACTCGTTGTTAAACCTACCCATCGATGCGTTCCCCGACATCTCTGGGACCCAGGTGAAGATAATTATCAAGTCCCCGGGAATGACACCGGAGGAAGTCGAGTCATTGATCACTCAGCCCATAGAAGTTGAGTTATTGGGCATTCCACGGAAATCCATTCTTCGCTCTATTTCTAAGTACGCACTGAGCTCTATCACACTAGACTTCGAGGAAGGCACTGATATCTATTGGGCACGCCAGCAAGTTGCTGAGCGCATCAATAGCATCTGGGGCGACTTGCCCGGCGAGATTAGCGGCGGCCTCGGCCCCATGAGCACGCCGCTAGGGGACATGTTCATGTTTACCGTTGAAAGTGACACTCTCTCATTAGAAGAGAAGCGCTTTCTCGTCGACTGGACAATTCGTCCTGCACTTCGAACAGTGCCAGGTGTCGCCGACGTAAACGCGCTAGGCGGGTTCGTAAAAACCTATGAGATATCCCCTCTACCGGAGGTGATGGCGAAACTTCAGGTTCGAAATCAGGCATTGATCAAAGCTCTCGAAAGCAATAACAAGAACGATGGAGCAGGACGCATCGATCAGGGTGAAGAAGCCATATTGGTAAGAATGGCAGGTGCGATTACCAGCCTGGAAGACATCCGAAATATTCTTGTGGAGAGTTCAACCGGCGCGAGGATCCCACTATCTGAACTGGCAACCGTCTCGCTCGGTACGCTCGAACGTTATGGCTCAGTTACTGCCGATGGAAAGTCCGAGGCTGTGCAGGGGCTTGTAATTGGCCTGCGCGGAGCAAACGCTAGGGAGGTTGTTAATGCGGTTCGCATAAAGTTGGATGAACTCGCACCTAACCTGCCCGCAGGAACCAGCACGTCGATATTCTATGACCGCAGCGTACTTATAGAAGGCGCAGTCGAGACGGTTTCAGGCGCATTGCTCGAGGCGGTCGCCCTTGTAGTTATTCT
>Ga0307994_1000441_pt1 | contig 29102 bp, 21 predicted proteins | sample EllFjometagen261_FD_203171 | JGI IMG/M metagenome (GOLD analysis project Ga0307994, IMG submission 203171) | Marine microbial communities from Ellis Fjord, Antarctic Ocean - #261 | ecosystem: Environmental > Aquatic > Marine > Unclassified | place: Southern Ocean | collected 2014-11-02 | reverse complement strand
TATCTATAGACATGTAACTTAGTTTAAAATTTATGAAACTGATAAGGCCTTGACAAATTTTGGTATCACTTATGCCTATTAACCTGAATTAATATGAAGGGTAATTTATATATTGGTATAGAAGGTTTTTGTCGAATGTTGTGGGTGTTATGAAGCTTTTCTGACACGCGCTGAGATAATGTCTAACGTTGCATAGGGTTGGAGTATATTACGGTAGATTTTGAAATCAATTACCTGGACATTGCCAATAAATAGTGGCTTTAAGAGATGACTTTCATCTCTTTTTACCAGAGCCAATTTCATCTAGTTTTGATATAAATCAATTAATTAAGCCCATTTAGCTGGGTGTCAAAGGGTGCTCAGTGTCTGCCATTCCAACACCAGTAGAAAGTTGATAATCTGCATTGCCAGAAGTCTTATAGACGCATCAAGATCATCAAAATCACTGTCACTACTTTGGGCGTGCACCACCAATAAAATGTTAAAAAAACCAATACTTAACATCTAAAAGTGGGTTGATTATGGTCGGTCAAAATGAACTTAAGGCACTTCAGAATGCACTCAGCTGCACCCACTCATATAATCTAATGTCTGAGCATCTGGAATAAATACCCAAGCTTTGCTAATACGCATTACATTTCCACTGTGACCAGTCTAGCACTGCTAAAAAACGGGTTATATGCAGTGGTTTTAAATAATGCACTACGGTACGATTTCTAAAGGAACAAGTGATTGTTTTAAATCTGCCCGCCTTCTTAGACATATACGGCAGCGAAGTCTGGGTGGAATTAACCACTCTATTGATTCATCCCGTCAGGTTCTTTGTAATGAAATTAGGCTGGGTGAGGATCGTAAACACCTTCAGTAATGAGATTTGGCACTAGCCACAGCATGCAATTTCCTGTGCTTAATGTTTTAGTCAAGTGTTTAGATGCATGCTTTTCTATGTCTAAGGCGGATTAATAAATAAGGTGATGCAAGGACAGCCGAGGTGATTTTTTTTGCCTGAGTTCAAAGATAGTTTTTGATTGCTTTTAGGAACCCAAATATAGTGAGATCAATTGTTTTTTTCAAAGTAATACCGGGGCAGATAGCCAAAACTAAATTTTGGCTAGTATGCCTGCTGATTATCGGAGTTTGGGCTGCAAATAGTGCCTTCGCTGCTACTAATGCCAATATCAATTGGATGGTTTTTTCGGATGTAAATAAAAAAAATTGGTCTGGGCACATTGAGAGCTATGACCCATCTCGGCTGTACGTTAAATCAAGTACAGTGTTAACTGACTCTGCGCCTAAAAAAATCCTAGTTATTGTCGCAAAAAAATCAGGTAGTTATAAGCTTGCGTTAAATAAACTCCTTGAGGTCTTTTTCCAAGAGAAATATGCCGCCGAGTTTGAAGTTGTTAATATTGCTGGCAGTGAAGAAGTAGGACTAGCGCTATTGACCCAAGCACAATCCCAAGGCTTTGATTTGGTCTTCACAATGGGTTCTGAATCGGCTGCCTTAGTTCATAAATATTATAAAAATGGCCCTCTGCCGGTAGTGACCTCTATCAATAAGGACCCTGTAACACTCGGCCAAGTGACTTCTTATAAAGAAGGGTCAGGCACCAATATTGCAACCACCACATTGAATGTTCCTGTAGATATTCAGCTAACTTACTTGTTCCAACTTAACCCCAAACTCAAACATGTAGTATTACTTTATAATCGTAACCACAAACAAGTAGTGGCAACGGAAGTAAAGCCCTTTCGAAAAGCAATGATAGAGGAGGGTATTCGGGTTATCGACGTGACGGTTGAGAGTCGAGATAAGGCTAGAGAGCAATTAGAAAAAAGCTTACCTGATGCAATGGACTTGCTCCGTGAAATTGATCCAACCTTCAACCACAGTGTGGTTTGGGTAACCAGTAGTACGGCTATATTCTCAAACCTAGATATCGTCAGCCAATACTCACAAGACGTGGCTGTAGTTTCGACTAATCCAAATGCTGTAAAAGCGGGTGGCGAGAGTGCCGTGGTTGCTATCGGTATTGACCGTCGAAACAACGCGCACTTAGCGGCGATATATGCACTTCGAATTTTAAGAGATAAAGAGAATCCTGGTGACCTTGAAGTCGGTGTGGTCACTCCCCCAGATATTGCGTTGAATTTTAAGGTGGCGCGTGAACTAGGCTTAAAAATACCCTTTACCTTTTTAGAAGGTGCCTCTTTTGTCTATGACTATAACGGGCAACTGGTGCGCTCCTTTGGACAGGATGTACAACCTTGAGGGGTTTTAAACTTCAGCACTGACAAATTTAGATCTTTGTTGTACGAAATTTGATGGATTATTCCTATGTTAGAACGACTGAAAAATGTACGTTATTGTATTCCGATGTTGGTAATTGTACTTAGCATATTAACCCTGTTGACTTATATTGGTTATAACGAAGCGAAACTTAAATATTTGCCTTTTCAGCTGAATAAGCTTGCGGCGCAGAGCCAAATTGTTAAAACAGGTTTTGATGGCCATCTAAATGCGGGTCTGCCCATTGAACAGTTTTCAGGTTTTCGGTCGATAGCGTCTACTTTATTAAAATCTGACAGCAGTATTGAAAATATACGTGTGGTCGATCTGTCAGGTGACATCATATTTTTTGAATCTAATAATGGCAGTGGAGATACTTTAGTTAAATTTAAACAGCGCTCGCGAACTTTGTACGATAATCCATTGGAGTTTAATTTTCCTGTGGGTGAAAGCCTAGAGTCCGAGCAAAGCTATGTTATCAAACAAATTCTAACCAGCAAGTTTGGCGCAGTTGGAGCTGTGCTGGTAGAGGCTAATAAAAAACAGACAATCGCAGAGTTGAATAAACAGTTTGAGTTGCCTTTCCAGGCTATTATTGGTTTGACATTGCTATTTTTGTTAACCGTCATCGTCTATGAACTATCAGGTGCAGGCAAACTAAACCGCTCTAGAGTCTTTAAAATAGCCTATGTGTTTTGTTATCTGGCACTTTCTGTATTAATAGTTAAAACCGTATATAGCGTCTATGAATCCGGTGCCAAAGCAACAACTCTAGCCATGGCTGATTCAATGGTGCAGAGACTGACTACAGTCAAGCATGTGGGGGTTAATCTCGATGATTTATCAGGGATTGATCAAATGTTGGGTGAATATAAGGCAGTAAACCGAACCATTGCAGCAATTGCACTGATCAAAGGCGATATAAATATTGCCCACACTGACTCTGCTCAAGTTGGTAGACTTTACCAAATGATGCCTAATAGTTCTGAGTATATTAACCAACTGGGCGCAGAGCAAGGTGAGGCCTTAAGCTTCAGAGTCGCAGTCAATATAAAAACAGATGATTTTTTGCGCACTATTTTATCAAGTACAAAAGCTTTTCTAGTGCTCTTTATCGCCTGTGCATTGATCGCCTTTATCTTTCTCAATGCGGGTACCTCTCTACTAGAAAGGTTTGATAAAAAAGCCAAGGGTAAAGTCAAGGAACTCTCTAAACTTAATTTTGAAACAGGCTTAAACCTCATTCAGCCAGCTTACTTTATGGTTGTACTGGTCAACGCTTTGTTCGTGCCTTTTTTACCTAAGCTGATTGCCGATGTTGCTGATGAAAGTATTTATAGCTACGCCACCGCATCCCTGCCTTTTACTTTATATTACTTGGTTTTTGCTTTGGTATTAATTCCCGCAGGCCAGTACGCAGAGCGGGGCAGCTTGAAAAAGATGATGGTGGTAGGTTTCATCGCCGAATTCTTTGGCATGTTGCTGATATTTTTTAGTGACGATTATATGTTAATCGTAATTGCTCGCATTCTGTCAGGCATCGGGCAAGGTCTGTTTTTGATTGGCCTTCAGTCATATGTGATGGCTATAACCCCTAAAACCCAGCGCAGCCGTGGTCATGCAGTTAAAGTCGTGGGCCGCAATGCCGCAATGATTGCAGGGACTGCTATTGGTGCTCTGCTTTACTCCTATATTGAATATCGTATTATATTCTTACTGGGCTCGGTTATTAGTTTGCTATCCATAGCTTACTTGTGGAGTCTTGTACCCCATCCTGATTTGATCACAGGCAAGCCAGATCAAACATTGACAGAAAACAATGAGCATCCGTGGCAAAAATTACGCCGTAGTATTGCAGTGGTCATGCGTGATGCTGAATTCATGAGAACTTTAACCCTAGTCGGCATAGTTGGGAAAATGTCGATTGCAGGAGTCGTCGTGTTTGCGATTCCTCTTATTATGTTTGGCCAAGGTCTCAAGGCAGATGATGTAGGTCTTATGCTGATGTTTTACTATATATCGAGTATGGCTGTTACTAGTTATGTTTCGCGGGTGGTTGACGGGGATGGTATGTCAAGAAAAGCGCTAATCTTGAGTGCTATGCTGGGAGGCTTAGCCATTACTGTGGTGGGCTTAGTAAGTCACCAAGACAGTAATTACAGCCAGTTAATGACTGGAATGGGGCCACTAGCTTGGTTATCAGAACAGTTTATTGAGGCTGGCATGGCAGGCAGTATAGTAATATTTTACATAGCAATTATTGCACTAGGCGTATCTAATGGACTATTGGCTGCGCCAGTAATGTCGCATATTAATAACACGGATGTATCCCGCAAAGAAGGCGTAAAACAAGTCGCAGCGACCTATGTATTCCTGGAGCGTTTTGGTCATGTTGCGGGCCCTGCAGTTATCGCTTATTTGTTATTCTTAAATGGTAACTCGCCACTTTCGATGTCACTTTTTGGGGTGATTATGGTGATATTAGGTGGAGTCTATATGGTCACTTCACGCGGTGCAGAAAAAATCACCTCAAACCCTGTATTGCAATCAAAATTAATATCCTAGTTGTAGAATCAAAAGACCATTCTAACGCTGTCCATTAATGGAGAAGATTAGAGTGGTTTTGCACATCAGACCTACAAAACGCGACAAAAAATTCCCATGCCTGCACACAAATTAACCCACATATCAAGTTAGGTTAATAGACATAAATGGTACCAAAATTTAGTGAAGACTAATCCGTTTATTTTCCGTTAATCTAAATTGCCAACCTAAACTGATCGGTATCAAACTTCTAATTGAGGGTTATATGCAGTGGTCTTAGCGCATGTACTCCTCTAACATTGATCTTAAGGATTGAATAAAAATTTGACCAACCGGCTCAAACCACTTTTTTGTTGTGAGTTTATTTTGAGTAGTATTAACCTTTTTTAACCGCGCCTATTTGCAAAAATCCCATTTGCATAAAAGGAACACTGATGGTTTAAGATGTTAAACGTCCTCGGAGTTGCACGGTTTATGGGAAGTTTGCAACTAGATATTTTTATATGGACTTATTTTGGTTAAATTAGCGTGTGCAACAGCTCATATACAAGGCATGGGTAGTCAACCCGTGACACAGCTTCGCTGCGATGAAGCCATGGCAAAACTGCCCTGCTATCGCATTCAGATTGGTTCTATAAATGAGCCCCTTGAGAGCTTTGTCGCAAGAGAAGTGACAATAGAGTTAATAGACCCTTTTCAAAATTATCACGAGGAGCCGCGTTCATTTTTCGGTATCATTACGCAAATCGAACAGGTAGTCAGCGCATCCGGCAAAGAGATGCTAAATTTAGATGTTGAACCAAGTTTAGTCACTCTTAAATACAGTTCTACTAGTGCAGTTTATCAACACAAAACGTCGATTGAAATTTTCAAACAGGTATTGGTGAGAAATGGCTTGCCAAGATTTAATCTAAAATCATCTACCGTCGCCTACAAACGCCAAATGTGTATTCAATATAATGAGAACGACTTTGATTTCGTCACTCGCATTTTATCAGAAGATGGTTTGGTATTTTATTTTGGTGATGGGCAGAAGCTCGATATCATGGTGGTGCATGATGCATCTAAGCCACTGCCTTCTGTAAGCAAAAAATTAAAATTTACTGATCAGAACAATATTGACCCAGGTCGTTTGCAAGTAAAGGATTTGAGCTTCAGTATGCTCATGTCGGCACAAAAAGTGAGTCTAGCTACATATCATTCTCAAGACGCCCAACAATTGGTTAAGAACTCGAAAGTTAATACGGCGCGAGCTATTTTAGGTCAACCATCTGTGGTGGAGTTTCAGTCTGCTGATGAATATGTACTTAAAGGGAATGCTCTGGCCGTGCATGCTGGTCAATTAGCCACGCCGACAAGGAAAATATCTGCTAATACTCTGTGCCCAGCTCTTTTTATAGGGCAAGAAATTAATGTGGCAGCTAATAAAGTAAGGGGTATGTCTGGCGACTATCGTATTAGCAAATTATCAGTCACCGCTGACAGTACTAGTAGGTACATATGTGACTTTGAAGCCATACCTTCCAACCTGCCCATTTACCCTCCCAAACTAAACAAACCCTGGATTTCTGGCGTGCATAATGCGGTTGTAGTAGGAGGCAATGACGGGGAGCCTGCTAGTGATGCTGAAGGACGGGTGAAGGTTAAGTTTTTTTGGGATCAAAGCAATGATAAAAAAGACACAAGTTGCTGGATCAAAGTGGCAGAGTTTTTTGCTGGAAAAAGCTATGGGGGCCACTTCTTGCCTCGTGTAGGGCACGAAGTTCTGGTGTCTTTTTTACATGGAGATGCAGATCAGCCGGTCATCACAGGCCAAGTTTACAATGCAAAAAATAAACCACCAGTGGGCAAGAAAAATTCTACAAAATCAGGTCTCGTAACCAAGTTGAAAGGGCCTTCGAATCGCATTGAATTTGATGACAAAGCGGATAATGAACAGTTCAATATCTACGCAGGCAAAGACTTCCATCTGCAGGTAAATAATCAGGCGCAATACAATATTGATGATACCTGTGATGTTTCAGTAGTTGGTGCCACAGACATCAAATTGAAAGACCACCTGAATATTGGTGTAGACAAAAACACCACGCTCAAGGCAGAAAATTTAAAGTTAGACCTTGATAAAAAGCTTTTGGCTAACGCTAAAACCCTAGAGATAACAGCAAGCTCAAAAATAATTATGCAAGTAGGACAAACTCAGCTAAAAATGAGCGCCTCTGGTTTAGAGATAAGTGCACCAAAAATTGTACTTAAAGCCACTGGTGCAATCCTCGTCGAAGGCCTTAAAGCTGATATAACAGCTGACACAAAGTTAGCGTTAAAGGGTATGCAATTGGATATAAACGGCTCTGCCAAAACATCAATAAAAGGGGGAGCGATGACCGAAGTTGAGGGTGGGGGAATGCTAAAGATACAAGGTGGGATGGTCCAAATTAATTGAGATTTATAATGTTGAAAAAGATTCCCTATAACAATTCAGTTGAAATTTTATCACGCTATCAAGTGAGTGATAATGTGCTGGCTTTGGACTTACGGCAGTTACCCCCTGAAGCAGCTATGAAAAGTTTATTAGAAAGTGGTGATGTATCGGGTTATATATTGTACGTTTCTCATGCGCTGCCAGTTAGGGAGGGAGTTTGCTGGGCGTTAGCGTGTTATAAATTTTCGGTATTGTCCTTAAATAGGCAAGAAGTTGAAGTGTTAGATTTGGTTAGGCAATGGATTCTTGAGCCCATCGAAAAACTGCGTCAAGTATTGATGCAATGGGCTGAAGCTCTAGGCAGTCAATGTGCCTTGGGATGGTTGTGTTTGGCTGCAGTGTGGAGTGGAGGAGGCAGTATAGCAGAGGCTGACAACCCCATAGTATCACCACCCGCTTTTTTGCACGCGCACGCTCTTTTAGGAGCCATTAGTCATTTGATTGTAAATGCGGAAGATCGACCACAATTAAATGATTTTTTAATAAGCATAGACAAACTGGCGCAAGAAATAGCCCTGGGTAAATGGCCAGCTCTGGAGAACATGTAAATGTGCCCAACCACACAAATTTCGGATACGCACATATTTTATGGTAACACTAGGAGTGCCACCAACATTTCACGTGGGTGGCTAATCATAGGGCTGTGTTACCCAACACTTCAGTTGTTGGCTACAGGGAATATTATTGAATGATCGAATTACTTAATAAGCCAATTGCTGGCGACAACTCCATGGGTGTTTACCTGAAAGGCGACCGATCAGCCTATCGAGCCCTTCGTAACGCCTTTAATGCAGCACAAGCAGCATATCGCCAGGTATCAGAAACAGCAGACACCTTGTTGGATAACGATCTGCGTGAAAAGAATGAAATTTGTTGGAAAGCACTGGAAGAGCTTACTTGCAAGACTTTGGTTGATGTGTCAAAGGATTTAGAAGTTTATTGCTGGCATGTGGCCTCTACGCTGCACAGTTCGAATTCCCTAGTTCAGCTTTCACAAGCGTTAACTGCCTTGCAATCTTTGGTGCATGAAAGCATTGACGATCTTCAGCCTATTTTACCTGACGACAAAGTGAAAGGTGACACTGAGGCTGAGAAAGGTGCCGAAATAGCTGAATTGAAATTACGGTCATTTTTGCAGTTATTTGGGCAAGTTGATGGTACTGGATTGCTGCACGTACCTTTAGTGAATCTGGAACTAGTCAAAGGCCTAACTTATGGTGGATTTTTGCTAGCAGAGAAAACAGGTGACTTGAGTCATTCGAAAACTTTAATGCAAACAGTGATAAGTGAGCAACTAGGCCGTGTTAGTGCACAAGTTGAGGCCCTGGAAAGTATTGCATTAGTGATCCCAAGTTTGGAAGCCGACTTAAAAGCCTTTGCTAGTTTATATGGAGTTCAAGTGCCTTCTGTGTCCCACTTTAAGCGCTTAATCTCAGACATGACACGTCTGTTTAAAGTGCTCACTGAAGGCACTAATTTTAATTGGCCAGGCCAACAACTAGAGCAAAATATAGATGGCTCAAATTTAGAAATTCCACTATCGGAGACGACAGCCCCTGAAGCTCAGTTGCCTCTGGGTACCTCTGATGGCGCAGATGTGAGAGTTCTAAGCAGAAATCAGGCATTGGCTCAATTGGCCAACTTGGCCCATTTCTTTCGTCAAACTGAGCCCCATTCGCCGCTACATAGCTTATTGGATAGGGCCGCTCGCTGGGGCGATATGTCAGCTCTCGAGCTTTATACCGAAATATTACATGAGGACAGTCAGGGGTTAGCAAAGATGTCTTTGATGACAGGTCTAGAAAGTGCAGGTTATGCACAACAATCAACACCCCAAAATAGCCCTTTTGTTCCTACCTTACCGATTAACCTACTGGCAAACACCCCAGTACCTAATTTAACCCAAGAGTCGACTGAAGTTACACAAGACATTACCCAAAATGTAGGCGAAAAGCCTCTGCTTGAGGGTGTTAGTGAAGCTCCAAAAATCGCCTCTTTTACACTTTAAGTAATCAAGAAAAGGAGTATTGCCTGTGGCAAATGTATATTTACGAATAGATAAATTAGACGAAGTGAAAGGCTCTGCAACATTGGAGGATATCGGTGGTAAAAAAGGCTGGATGCCAGTTGATAGCATGAGCTTTGGTTTATCACGAGACATTAATATTGAAGTTGGTGCTGCAACATCTGGGGAGATGGGATCTTTTAGTTTCTCTAATATTGAAGTCTCGAGGGACTGCGATGGGGCGAGTGCTTATCTGCAAACTTTGTTTTTCGCGCCAGGTGCTGATGGAAAAACGATTGAACTCATTGTCACCAAGAGTGATAGAGAGGGCAAGGGAATGGTGCCTTCACTAATTATAACACTAACAGGCGCCCGCTTATCCCATTATAGTTTATCGGCGACTCAAAAGCCTGCTGAAAATTTTAGCATTGCCTATGTCACTGTTTCGATCAAACATTATCTCGAAGAAGCAGACGGAACCATTAAACAAGGCGACACTGTTGGCTTTGACTTAGCAAAGGCGACTTTAACGTCAAAGGCAAACTTATAACATTAATTTTTTGGAGAAATAACCATGGCTCTTAATGCACAGCAAAAACGTGTTAGTAAAAACCGTGTAAGTATTACTTATGATGTAGAAACCAACGGCGCAGTTCAAACCAAAGAGCTCCCATTTGTGATCGGTATGGTGGGAAATTACTCTGGTGAACGCCAGGACAAAGAGGCGCTTGAAGATCGTACTTTTTATCAGGTTGATAAAGATAACTTCAGTGACGTAATTAAAAAGATTGGCCCAGCATTAAGTTACAAGGTCGATAATAAGCTTCAGGATGATGATTCTGAGATTCAGGTTGATCTAACTTTTAGTAGTATGAAAGACTTTGAGCCAGATGCAATCGTCCAGAAAATCCCATTATTACAAGAGCTTGCCAAAACCCGGGAGCAGCTTATGACCTTAATGTCAAAAGCTGATCGTTCGAGGGACTTGGAGAAAATACTCAAAGAAATCTTACAGGACCAAAGTCTTGTTAAGTCTTTGAGTGAAGAGTTGGGTGTGAATTCTGAAACAGGAGAAGCGTAATGACAGACTTAGAACAAACTAAAGAAGGGGCTGCTGAAGCCACTAGTACCCAAGAAAGTTTATTAGATAGAGCTCTAGAAGCGACTTTGCAGACCCCAGTTGATACAACTAAAGAGCTGCTTTCTGCACTGACCACAAAAGCGCTACAAGGTAGTTTAGTGTGGGATAAAAATGTAGGCCACACCATAGCCAAGGCAGTAGCTGGTATAGATGTGGTCATGTCAAAACAATTATCAGCCATTATGCAGGGAGATACCTTTAAAACACTTGAAGGGTCATGGCGGGGTTTGCAGAAAGTAGTAAAAGAGTCTGAAATTGGTGCTAATCAGAAAATTCGTTTGGTTGATTTTTCAAAAGATGAGCTGTTAGAACAATTTGAAGATGCCCCTGCAATAGATCGAAGTCCGCTATTTGAAGCTTTGTATCAGGACGAATTTGGGACCGCCGGTGGCGAGCCCTATGGCGCATTAATCGGTGATTACTATTTTGGTTATGGCGATGAAGATGTTGCATTAATGACCTACCTTGCAGAAACTGCAGCAGCGTGTCATGCACCCATGATATCGGCAGCAGGTGCGCAAATGTTTGAGTACAACAGTTTTGAGTCGTTTGCTGAAGGACGGCCCGTTGCCGCAGGCTTTGATTCACCTGCCTACGCTGCCTGGAATAGTTTTAGGGACAGTGATGAAGCACGTTATATGAGCCTCACCCTTCCATCTACTATGGCCCGTTTGCCTTATGGTAAAAATGGTTTATCTGCATCAAGCTTTGATTTTGAAGAGCTGAACTTAGACAAAGATGGTAACCAACGGCCAGCAAATAACTCTGAGTTGGTATGGTCTAACGCAGCGTATGAAATGGCTTTAAAAATGAACCAAGCTTTTACCGCGTATGGCTGGTGTACAGCCATACGCGGTTTAGAAAATGGGGGCAAAATAGAAGCCTTGCCTAACTTAATTTACAAGTCAGATGCTGGCGATATTCAGCAGCATTGCCCAGTGGAAGTTAATCTCACAGATGAGCGTGAAAAAGAGTTGTCAGACTTAGGTTTTTTGCCAGCCGTCCATTACAAAAATACCAACTATGCGGTTTTTATTGGTGCTCAAACGGCGCAGCGCGCCAAAACGTTCACCGACCCTGAAGCAACAGGTAATGCAGCTATTTCTGCGCAGCTACCATACATAATGGCCAGTGGACGTATTGCCCATTTTCTTAAGGTGATGGGGCGGGATAAGTTGGGATCAAGTCTTGAAGCTGCGGACATTAAAAAAGATCTTCAGGCTTGGATTGATCAATATACCAACTCGGGTGCTATAGGAAATGATGAACGAGCACGGACACCATTGGCTGAAAGTAGAATCGACGTTATTGAGCAACCGGGCAAACCAGGAGCCTATTCTGCAGTGGCCTATCTTCGCCCGTGGTTGCAGCTTGAACAGCTAACAACGTCGGTGCGCATGGTCACAAAAATTCCCGGTTAAAGGGTAATAGGAATAACGCCATGTCATTTGCCACTCCTCACCAATTTGACTTTTCTGATTGTCATTTGCTAGCAAATCTGTTGGGTGAATGTCCCAGCGAAAGTCAACTAAAAGCTTGCTTAGGTAGGCTGGTGTTGGCCATAGAGGAACGATTATCGGTGCAGTTGAGTGGCATTATTGAAGCGCCAGAGTTTTCTGCGTTGGAAAGCTATTGGCGAGGTGTTGAAAGCCTAATATGGGAAATTGCTGGCAATACAGATATTAAGGTCAAAATTTTGGATTTTTGTTGGCACGATATAGGTCATGACCTGCATCAGCAAACTCGAGTCAAAAATAGCCACTTGTACCGCCTCATAGGTTCAAATGAACTTGAAACGATGGGTGGAGAACCTTTTGGAGTATTGTGTGTCGATCATGGTATAAGCATGTCGTTACTGCAAGAATATGATGATGTTTACACTGCACAATTACTTTCTGAATTAGGTCAAGCTTGCATGTGTCCAATTGTTGCAGGAGTATCACAAGATTTCACAGGTTACTCTGATGCTGAATGGGCAACAGACTTGCAGCGTATTGAAAAAGTATTACATAGCAATGATTATCGGTCTTGGCAATTACTTCGGCAAGGGAATTGTGCTCGGTATTTAGCACTAGTCTTGCCAGAGATTCAATTACGTGGCCGCTACACGGACTTAGATCTGGGCTTTCGTTTTCACCAATGGCCCAGCCAAAGTTCAGGGCTCTGGGGCAATGGTGCCTATGCATTGTTGCGAACCATAATATGTGAATATAAGCGTTGTGCGTGGTTTGGTTTTTTAAAACTCATAGGCAATGAATCAGGGCGCGGAGCAGTCCTTGGGCCAATCACTCAGCAGCAACCTAAAGGCACTGTGCTGGTGCAAAGAGCAAAGATACGGATGCATCGTGATATGGCACAGTTCTATTCAGAACAGGGCTTCATACCAATTGCCGAGAGCACTCGTGACCATCGTCTCTATGTCTATGGAAACAGAAGTGTAGCTGATTGTGATGGGAACCCACAGCAAGCTGTGGTAACGCAGTTACAGTCAGTCATGATTGCTTGCAGGCTAGTTCACTACATCAAAATTCAAATTCGCCATCTCATTGGCCAATTAAAGACAGCAAGTGAATGTGAACTCATTCTGAATAATTGGCTTGATAACTACGTCACCCACGTTGCGGAAGCCGATGCTGACATACTTGCTCGTTTTCCGCTAAAAGATGCCACGGTGGAGGTTGTTGACGGATCAGAATATGGTGCGGGAGCTCGTTTTGGTTGCAAGATCTTTCTAAAGCCACAATACCAAATAGACCACATTGTTGGTGAAATCGCCTTATCTACAGAGATTGGAGGTTCTAGTGTCTTTTGAGGATGCATTTATGCGAAGTGACGCACAGGTCACTTCAATAGATCAGTCACTTGCTCGCTTGGTTAATTTATTACTTCAAGGATCAACCCCCAGGCCCAGTAATGTGGACTTACTTCCACATGTTTTAGCATCAAACTCAAACTTTGGTCTAAGTATGAATTGGGCCATGAGTGACGCGGAACGAAAGCAAAAAATTTGTCAGACTTTGTATCAACAATTGCAGCTTTTTGACGTATACCTAGACCAAAGTACCATTGTTGAGGTTGAAGAGGACGACGCTCAGAATCAGATAACCTTCAATATTAAAAGCCAATATAAACATAAGTTTGGTAAGGCAGGCATTGATTGGTCAACGGGCTTATCATTGTTAGATCAGAACATTGGCGAGGTATCCATGTGAGTAATCTGTTGCAGTATTTTGAACGAGAGCTAGACTATTTCTCTAGGAGTTTTAGTGAATTTGAGCGATTGCATTCACAAGCAGCCAAAGTGTTGGGTGTGACTGGAGGTAAGTCCGATGACCCTCATGTTGCTAGATTAATAGACTCCGTGGCATTGACTGCTGCACGTATGCAAAAGCGATTGGATGAAAATGTCCCTGAAATTGCACTTGATTTGTTACGTTTAATTTGCCCAGTGCTAACCATTGGTGCACCTAGTTATTGCGTACTTGAGCTAGCGAAGGACGATGATCAGTTGGCTGAACCGACATTAGTACCTCTAGGCACACGTATGTCGATGGCTAATTTAGACGATGAACTATGTGTTTTTCAAGTCGCTCATGACACCTGGATCAATCCGGTCGCTATTGATTATGCATCCTTAAAGCAAGCACCTTTTAACTTTACGTCTACAGATGACTGTAAAACGTCAACATATGCCCTATGTATTGGGCTAAGTGGCTTTGATTCAGACGCAGAGTGGCAGGATTGTATGGGAGAAGTGCTGGACTTATATATATCTGGGAGTGGTCAAAAACAACAACGCATGATTAGTCTTCTAACGTCTAGTGTTTGCGGAATTAGTTTGGTGAGCATTAATAATGATTTTGAAATCGTTATGGACGTGGATGTATTGCGTTGTGGCCATAAAGACACTTACTTGCCTGAATTCCCCCCACAGATGAGAGCTATTGGCGAGATGTATGACTTTTTGTGTTATCCCGACAAAGCTGGCTATTTTGGTTTGTGTGGTATCAAGCAATATCTCACTAAAATGCCCGCAGGTCCTATTGAGTTGCGATTGATGCTATCCAACGCAGTAGCTGTGCCTGATATGGACCTAGGACCTGTAGATATTAGTCTCAACTGCATCGCTTTAATAAACTGGTTTGAGGAGCATTCTGCACCCACAAATTATGCCTATGCTCGAGATTCTGTCCCAGTCTTCGCTCGGGAGCAAAGCAATAATAGTGCAACCGAGAATCGAATACTTCACCTCAAAGAAGTAGTTCAGCTCACATCTGAAGGAGAGAGGGTACTCCAGTCAGTTAGCTCCGCTCACAGTATTAATGAGGAAGGGCAGGCTCAGTGGCAACAACGACATGTGGTAGGTAACTTCTCACCTAGTCGTGTCGAGATCAGTTTTTCAGTGCCAACTAATACTGCAGTCATACCGCCAGACATTGCCTTTGTTGCCAAGCTCATTTGTTCTAATGGTACCAAAGTTATGGGTATATATGCTCAGCAGCCTGTGCAATGTGGCTTAGATGCCCTAGCAAACGTTGTATTCTTAGTAAAGAGGGCACCAACTGCATCCGTGTTACCCAATTACTCTGCTAGCCGAATATGGGATTTATTAGCCCTACTTAATGGTAATTTCCATGCGCTACTTGAACAACATCAAAGCCACCAAGCGCTGTCAGACCTTATCCGCTTGTGCTCGCCCACTGACAACAATACAGTTGTGGACGCATTAGTCTCGGTAAAAATATCTCAATCAGTAGCGAGTGTTAGGGTTGGTCAGCAAATGATGCTATCAGCTGGGAGTGTTATTGAATTGGTTTTGGATAGCGCTGCCATGCCGTACTCAGCACAGTCTTTTGCCTTAGCCTTAAATCGCTTTTTTGCTGCCTTTGTGAGTTATGACCGTTTTTACCAACTCATTATCCTGCAGCCAGGACATCTTGAGCCATTGGTTGAGTTTCCGCGTACCCATGGAAGTCAGGTGAACTTATGAGTAAATTGTCGAGTAATTTACTCAACATAACTGCGGTTCAGGCTCACCGTTTGGCTTTGAAGGAATATGAAATAGCTTTTAAGCGTCGGGAGTTCAACCCGTATCCAGTGGGACAATCGGCTGTAGGTCCCAATGACCAAAGGGCGGTTATGTCGGATGATAAAAACAGTGGTAGTTTTTTTTTAAAGCTAGATCGTATTGGCCACTTTGATGGCGCACTGCCTGATTATCTGCAGCACCTATTATTCCAGAGACTTCATGATGGCGATCGCAGTTACCAAGATTTCCTAAATGTTTTTGATCAGCGTCTTGGGCGTTTAGATGTTGAAACAAACAGAGCCAAAATTTTAGTGTCAAACTTAGATCATCAGGTTGGGCCTAAGAATAATATTTTTTCTCACTTTGCTCAGTTGACTTGCCAACAGGGTGAGACAGTGGAAGATCTAATCTTGTTATTACCCCTATTGAGCGGCTCTCGATCTTTGGAGCAACTTAAATCGATGTCATCTTGGATAGCCAACAGCAGCGCAGTGGTGAGAACACAATTTTCACAAATGAGTGCCATAGATAAGAACTCATTAAGCCAACTCAGTGCTCGCTGTCAGCCCAACAGTAGTTTGGGTTGTGGTTTGCTTTTAGGGCGCTTGGGTATAGTCAACAATGGCTCAATTCACATTGACATTAGTTGTTCAAGTATTGGTGAGTTAACCAAACTGCAAAGCAACACTTCTTTTGAAAAGCGTATGCGTCGCATGATCCAATTGTTTTTAAGAGAGGCAACTAAAGTCAACGTATGGGCAACAATTTCAAGACGAGAATTACCGGCTTTAACAATCAGTACCCAAAAAAATAATGCAGTTCGTTTGGGCCCTTATGGTTGTTTAACTTCAAGCAACACAAGCGCTGAACGAACCCATATCAAATTATTTAGTTTAGGATAAATTAAGGAATTAATTAAATGACAAATTTAACAAAGCTGGTAAGCAGATTGACGCCAAGGCTGAAGCAGAGTCTAGAAAACGCTGTTGGAGAGGCCCTTAAGTGTCGCTCTCGAACTGTAGAAATTGTACATTGGCTTCCCCATGTATTACTTTCTAACGACACAGAATTAAATGAATTTTTACAATCTCAAGGAGTGGATTTTAACCTCTTACAAAATCAGATTGAGTTATCCATGGAACGGGGTTCTTTGCAAGCTAATGCTCAACCAATGCTGTCTTCCAGCCTATCTAAAACTATTGAACAAGCATGGCTCATTGCTTCGTTAGAGCTAGATCAGCATGCAATACTACCCGAAGTATTAGTACTGGCTTTAATTGGCCCAAATTCTTTCATAGCAGAAACAAAGATTTTGGAAGTGTTTAAGAAAGTTTCAACAGAAGCACTAAAGGGCTTTGCTCAGTCTAGACTTGGCGTAAGTATGAAATCAGCTGTTGAAGGGCATGCTGGTTTAGATTCAAGCGCTGTGACTCGTGACGCTCTGTCAAAATTCACTATTGACCTGACAGAAATGGCGAAAAATGGTGATTTAGATGCTGTTCTTGGCCGCACAGCTGAAGTGTCTCAGTGTATTGATGTGTTACTTAGAAAGCGGCAAAACAACCCCATCCTCTTAGGGTCGCCTGGGGTGGGAAAAACTGCAATCGCTGAGGGTTTAGCGCAACAAATTGTAACGGGTAACGTTCCAGACCAGTTGCAAGGAGCACAATTATTATCCCTAGATATGGGCATGTTACAGGCAGGCGCTAGTATCAAAGGTGAATTTGAAGAGCGCCTAAAAAATGTTATTAGTGAAGTGGCTAACTCAAGTACTCCAATTATCATGTTTATTGATGAGGCTCATACCATGATTGGTGCCGGGGGCACAGAAGGGCAAAACGATGCAGCCAACTTACTCAAACCAGCCTTAGCTAGAGGTGAATTTCGTACTATTGCGGCAACAACTTTTGCTGAATATAAGAAGTACTTTGAGAAAGACCCAGCGCTGTCTCGACGTTTTCAACCCATCACTGTTGATGAGCCAAATGCAGAGGTGTCAGTTAATATTCTGCGTGCAGTAAGTCAAGGGTTAACTGACCATCATGGCGTATTCATAACTGAATCTGCAATTCGAGCTGCGGTTGAGCTATCAATACGGTTTTTACCAGTCAGGAAGTTACCCGATAAGGCCATCAGTATAATTGATACTGCTTGTGCTCGTGTGTCTTTGTCACAACATTCCTGCCCTAAAGAAATTGAATTGCTAAGGGAACAGCTGTCTTTTGCCGAAGTTGAATTGCAAAGGTGTCAATCTGATAAGCAGATATTTGGTGATCAAAGTCATGATTTAGATATGCTAAAGCAGCGTAAGAATTTACTCAGTGATAACCTAAAGTTGCAAGAGAATATTTGGCAGGAACAGCAAAATTTAGCGGACAAAAAGCTCCAAAAAGCTCGTTTATCTGTGGATGGTGATGAACAAGATTATGATCAGCCATTAGTTGAGTCGATTGATAGCTTGAATAAAAAAGAGCAAGCCCTTTATGTTCATCCTTGGGTCACAGAACACACTGTAGCAGGGGTCGTTTCGGACTGGTCAGGCGTTCCCATAAATAATTTGGCTGCTGATGAAGGCCATCGCTTAATCGCTCTAGAAACTGTATTGGCGTCACGAGTAATGGGCCAGAGTGGCGCCATAAGTGCTATTACTAAAGCCTTAAAGATCTCTCGAGCAGGACTCACAGACATACGCAAACCGATAGGTGTCTTTTTGATGTGTGGGCCGTCTGGGGTAGGTAAAACTGAAACTGCACTGGCTATTGCGGATCAATTTTTTGGTGCGGAAGATGCCATTGTCTCTATTAATATGACTGAATTTAAAGAGGCCCACAAAACATCTATGTTGTTGGGTGCTCCTGCTGGGTATGTGGGTTATGGTAAGGGTGGAGTCCTTACCGAAGCGATAAAACAACGTCCTTACTGTGTTTTATTATTGGATGAAATGGAAAAGGCCCACCCGGCGATACACGACGTATTTTTCCAAATATTTGATAAGGGTTACATCAATGACAGTGAGGGTCAGCGCATCGATTTTCGTAATACTATTATTATTATGACCAGTAACGCTGGGGGCGAAAAAATACATGAGTTGGCTCAACAGAGTGATAGTAGATTGGCGGATGACGACTTAGTCTCTTACCTAAGGCCTGTGCTTTTGGAGTATTTCAGCCCAGCATTTATTGGTAGAACTGAATTAATAGCATATTTACCGTTAGATAAGGCTTCTTCAAGCACATTAGTAGACATTCATTTGGGGCGTATAAAAGAACGTCTCCAAGCTCAATATGGGGTGCTGCTAGTCTGGCAAACTGACTTATTGGATTATATTGTGAATGCTAATTTAGACCCTTTAAGTGGTGGAAGGGCGCTGGAATCTATCGTTAACCGACAACTGCTGCCATTGCTTGCCCAGGCATGTATCGAGCGTTTAGTAGAGGGCGTGGAAATGAGCCAGATCGATTTAGCTTATACCACAAATGGCATTACAGTCGAGGTGACCTAAAGTGTGGCTGACTCGGCTTATAAGTTGGATGAACCTCACCTGCATATTGTTATCTTTGCAGGTGAGCGCTGCGGAGTTTCCTGCCTTGCGTTTGGCAACACAAATTCTGCCCCCGTACCAGATATTGTACAACGATAATATCAAAGGCTTAGCCGTCGAGCGAGTGAAGTGTAGCCTAAATGCAATGGGCAATGACTATGAAATTCACATGACTACATTGTCCAAGGCGCAACTGAATACGGAGACTGGAGGTTATGATGGATTTTTTGTGGCCTCGTCTAATACAGCTCGGGCGCGCTATGCCACAGCTTCAGACCCGGTTATTGTTGATAAGTTAGTGTGGTTTATGAGTAAAAGAATATTGTTAGACCCTAACAACATTAACAATGCCCTTAAGGCACGGTATAGCGCTAAATTTTCAACTAGTAAATGGCTTAAATTAAAACGTGATGGGTACAATGTGGTTAAGAAACCACAAAACGCAGCGTCTTTGCTGGATATGCTATTGGCAGGAGATGTTGATGTTGCGTTGGAGTATAAATTAGTCTTTGAACATTATATGAAAGAACGAGGTGTCGATCAAAACCAACTTCGTAATGTTGGGTTTAAAGAAAAGCAACTTAAAGTTCATTTTTCAAATCGTTTTTTGCAATCCCGACCAGCTTTTTTATCTAGCTTTAATGAGCAGTTAAAATACTGCATGGAACTCTAACATGGTGCTAAGTATCCAACTTATAGAAATACCTGAATCTTTAGCCGTGTCTAAACGGGAATTTTTTCTCGCTGCCAACAGGTTAATTATAGGCCGCGGCTTTGATGCTGATGTGGAATTGGCAGATGAAGCAAATACAATGTCTCGTGCACATGCGTTAATAGAACGTACGCACGCTAATCATTACGTTATCACGGATACTAGCGTCAATGGCTTATTTGTTAATGGTGCTCGTGTTCAACCTCAAGTCCCAATGGCTATTTTAGATGGCGATCAAGCTGCATTTTGTGGCTATACCTTGTTATTTGGAATTTCTGGACAGTCTGCTGATGTGAGTCAAAAGATAAATCATGAAGCACCTAAACCTTTTGATGTGGAAAGTAATATAAACGCTAACGGCCCCATCATAACAAACCTCGAAGTGGAGGATATTCCCATGCAGGAAGATTTAGATATTGTCTCAACATATCAAGAAGATACTGAGGACCTAATGTTTGACCCGTTTGCAGATACCTCTGGAATGGCTGAAAAAATTAATCATTCAAGAAAGTTTAAGGTGGCAAAAATTGCCCCAGTGCATAATGTGGAAACTGGAAATTTAATGGTGCAAAAGCCAGCCTTAGAGGAAAGTGTTAGGCCGAATGTAAATTATGCCTTGGCCCAAGCTATTGATCGTTTTCTCTGTGAATTAGAACCACAAGAATTACAAAGAGAGTATGACTCGTATATGTCAGCTTGGAGTAACCGTAAAAAGCGCTATTGGGAAATCTATAAAAAACAGTTCGCTAAAAAGCAAACTTCTGGCGAATATAGGCGTTTATTTTTGGCCTTGGTGTCAGAAGAGGTAGCGAAACGATGATGGTCCATAATTTTGCTAAACCCAATAAACTTTCGATATTTTTTATTGTCGGTACGATCATACTACTGGCTGGTTGTAGTAAAACACCCACCATGGAAGTGCCCATACTGGAACCACAAAAACCATTAAGTAATACTTTGGAAATACATGCTGGACCTATGATCAACTATTATAATAGTTCAGCTAATCCTCTGGTTTTGAGCATTTATCAGTTGTCTAGCAGTGCGGATTTTGTCACTTCTGGATTTTGGCAATTGCTAGAAAGTGATCAATCTGCGCCCGTAGCAGCTAGCATTTTACAGCGATATGGACTTGATGCTGTGTATCCAAATGAAGTCAGGCAGGTCAGCTTAGACTTGCTACCTCAGACACGATATTTGGGTGTTTTTGGAGAATTTAATGATCCTCAATTACCTCGTTTTTCAGCCATCATCGCTATCGACAAACAAGTTCTTGATGCTGGCTTACTTGTTACCATTGATCAGTTTGGCGTTGCGGTATCCGCAATCGTTGAACGGTCTGTAATCGGAGAAAGCCAATGACCTCACGTATAGTTTGGAGTGAGGGGATGTTTATTGCCCCCCAACATTTTCAGTATGCTGATGAAATGGGTCAAACCTATGCTGATCAGTTAATCCAACTCAATCTTGTTCATGGAGCAGTGGGTTTTAGTCAATTAGAAATCAACTTAAAAGTTACTGCCCTGGGAGATTTTAGCCTCATTAACAGCGCAGGTATTCTTACTGACAGAACATATTTTAACGCAGATACTGAAGTTCAATTGAGCGTTCCCGACGGTGTTGTGGATCAAATAATATACCTAGCATTGCCGATAGTTCAAAGAGGAGTAGAACAGTTTGGTGACATAGATGATGGCCGGCGTTTTGTCATTAGCGAACGTCAGTTACAGGACCAGCATAACTGTAACAATGATCGAGTGGCCACCAACATTGGGCGTTTAAACGTTAGGCTGATGTTACAACAAGATGATGCCACAGGCTATTGTCAGATTGCAGTAGCTCGAATATTAGAGAAATCATCAGATGGGCGACTCATACTAGATCAAAATTACATACCACAGGTCCTGCGAATAGGGGCCTCGACGTTAATAATGCAGCGATTAGAAGAAATCATTGCCTTGACGCGTTTACGAGCAAATAATGCCTCAACTCGAATTATGGCCGATGTTGATACATTAAGTGAGACCAGTTTGTGGACCGAGCGTCTGGAACTTCAGACGCTTAATAAAGCGCTATTGGTATTACAAAATGCATACAACAGCGAGCACACCGCACCCCGTGATTTATTTATCAGCTTAGCAAGCTTATTGGTAGATCTTGAAGCCATTGGTGCCCAAACAACTGATCATCAACTGCTCTTTCATCTATCAGATTTAACTGCCTGTTTTAACCCCTTATTTGCCGCTTTGCGCCAACGGCTAACTCTAGAAAAATCTCCTAATGTACTAGCTTTAGAATGGAATGCTGAGTTATTTGAGAAACGCAGGTTGATGCGCTTGGTAGTGACTCCAACACTGTTAGCGCAAAATCGTCGACCAGTGTTGGCTTTAAGACAGATAAATGGAACTGATAATTTACAAAAAATTGGTCCTTTAGCTTGCAAGCTGGCATCGCTATCCTCGATGCCAGAGTTAATTTCACGGGGCTTAGAAGGCATTCCTATACAGAGTTTGAGCTACGCACCACCAGAGCTCAGACATAGATCTGATGCTACATTTTTCTCCATTGATACACAATGTTCTGCTTGGCTTAAGTATGTTAATAGCCGTGAAGCTTTAGCACTGCATATTGATGACCGTATTTCTGAAGTTGAAGTGACGCTTTATCTAGTAGATTAATCATGACTAAAAGTAATGAAAACCCTCGCACACTTACCATTACAGGTTCAGGTATTGAGAACTTACAATCGCAGAGCGATTTGCATCGGCCTGAAACGGGGTCGATGCTGGAATGGCACGAGCTCACTGAGACTATGGGTCAGTTTAATAGTGACTCCAATCAGTTGTTAAAAATATCAGCACATATGATGGCCGCGTGTGGAACCTTAGGGCGTGTGCCTCAGTTAAACCAAGTGCAAGTAACACAGCAACAATTATGCACCTCACTTATTGATCTCAAATACCGCATTGTAGCGCAAGATTACCCACCTTCAGTCGCCGAGAATCTGTGCTTGATGTATGCAATATTTTTAGATGAAGCTGCACTAACTAGTGAGTGGGGGCTGGCTAGTGGTTGGGAAAATCGTAGTTTAGTTGCTGACTTATTTGGGTTTCGTGACGGTGGGCAGAGGTTCTATAGCATTGTTGAAAGAGCAATGTTACAACCAAAGGCACTAGCAGAATTCTTATTTATAGCCCATGCATTATTAAAGCTTGGCTTTCGTGGTTGTTATTCAGCTGGTAAAGATCATTTGAGGAGTAGCCTGATTAAACAACTGGAAGTAACTTTGAGTGTGACAGAGTCAGAGGTGCCACAGCGTTCTGTAATGGAAAGTTTAGCCCAAGCTAAGGCACCATCTTTCGAATACTCGATGTGGTCAAAATTAAGCATTTTAATAATACTCGTTGTATTACTTTATGGCACAGAATATGGCTTCTCAGTAATGCAAAGCGACTTACTGAGAGACGAACTGACTCTAAGACAAGAGCGCGCACAGTCATCGCCTCTGCAAGAATATATCTACTCTAGTGTGACAGATACAACTGTTAAAAAAACGCAAGGTAATGAGTTACAAAGCAGTTCAACGGATTCTGATTAAAATGAAGAAAACAGCACGATTTAAATTATTAACTGTTTTATTTGGCATTTTTAGCGTATTGCTCACTAGTATATTGAGTTACTTATGTTGGCTAAAGTTCATCAGCTTCTCAAGTTTGATGGCTACTACGGTATTACTGACAATAATTAATGTTGCCATGTTAATCTGGTGGCAGCGATCCAATACCCCGTCAAACACTGTCAAAAAAGAGGTGTTTGCCAACGTCGTACGAGAATTAATCACGCTGTTAAATTTGTTGGAACGTAAGGAAAAGCTAATAAATAAAAATTTATTGGCCGTACCTCGACAACTTTTCATTGGTCATCACTTGAGTGGGTCTACGGCGATGCATGACTTGGGGTATTCTCAACATGGCGATGTTTTGCAATATGCTAATTTACATGTTTCTGTATGGTCATCTGGAACGAGTCTTGCCTATCGTGTAGACGTGGGACACATTGCAAATACTGAAGCTGAAGCTGAGGCAGAGGCAGAGACTGAGACTGAGACTGAAATTGAAATCAGTGATGAGCTACTATCTTTGTTGTTGGATCACCTAAGTCGTCAAAGGCCCCAGTTAGCATTAAATGGAATATTTGTAGAATTAAATCTCAGTGCGGTAGTTCGTAAGTTAGAAGGTTCTACTTCCTATGAAATCATCGTTAGCCGCATGATCAACAAGGCTAACTTTAAATTGGGGCTAGATCTGCCAATACATATATTGCTTTTAGGCTTAGAGCGCATTCCTGATTTGTCTAGAGCCATTTTTTTAGCCCAAAAGTTGGGAGCAAAATCAGGTTTTGGTGGCTTTCTTGAGCTAGGTAATGAGGACAGTGAAAGCACAGTCACTAGCCTGTTTAAAGAAATGATTAGCAACCTTGAATCGGTACAATTCCAAGCTTTGAGAAATCAACTATCGCAAGAGTTTTGTGTATCCATTATCAATGCACCTATGCAATTGGCCTGCCTGTATCAACCCCTGGATCAAAGTCTAAGGCTACTAACCAACCCAACTCCACCTCGAAAACAGCCATTATCATTGCGCAGTTTAGTGTTTATTGGGGCCTGCCAGACTGGTCCAGTAATTGATCCATTGCTACTGGCTTGTGACCAGCAACTCTTCTTTAGTGAGGCAGAACTTCTAGATAGGTCAGATTTAACCTCGAATGTAATTAATAATCAAACTCATGAATATGCCAGTGCTTATGATAAGCAAAGCTTTTCTCTAAAGGCTAATCAAAAATATAAAGTGCGGCGTCAATGGAATAAATTATTAGTCAATTTGGCACTGTTCAGCCTAGCCGCTTTAACTTTAATTGGCAGTTGGCAAAACTATCAGCATTTCGATGGAATTAATAAATCGGTAAAATCTGCCTTTGAGCAATATTACATCGAAGCTAAGCAGCTTTCAAAAGGTGCTGATGGCTTACCTGAACGAGTGATGCTGCTCAAGCAACTTAAAGGGACATTTGAAGAGTACTCTATGGATTACGCTTCACCATTGCATCACTGGTTACCCACTTGGTCACAAGAGACTACCTTTCTTAATCAATTTGAGTCAGAGTTATTAAATGGGTTTCAACCCGCATTGGTTGAATATCTTTCTAAAGATTTGTCTGCCTATAATGCATTAGGTTGGGGAGCAGATTTAATTCGGTTGTCTGCAATTGAACTGGCCTTTCACTCTGATCAAGAAAAAAACAAGGCTACTTTAATACACTATTTCACCACATCTTTAGCTGAACAAGGGCAAGTCTTACAGGAATTTCAGTTAGCTTTTTCAGATTTATTAGATGACCTATTCCAACTGAATCAGCCAGCTGTGACCAAAAATGAAAAGCTACAGCAAGTGATTGCTAAAACAATAAATAATCTAGATGCTTCTGAATTACTGTATCAGGCTTTGATGAATCAGGCTAAATATAAAGAGCGCCTAGATCTGGGCGCCTTATTGGGCCCTAGGTTTGCTCAAGTATTTGATACAGAGACAGAAAGCTCAAATTACCTAATTCCTTTAGTTTACACACGTGAGGGGTTTGACGACATTTATAAGAATGGTGAATTGTTTGGTATAGATGGGCTGATCAAGGATTATGAAAAAGTTACTGGGACACTGTCTGAGTCACGAAAAAATACTATTATTAGACAAATATCACAACAATATGCTCAAGACTATATTGGAGTTTGGACAAACTTTATAAACTCCTTGTCCTTGCGAGAGTTCGAAGGTGATGCTGAGCTATTGGCGTTAATAGAAGACTTGTCAGCGCCTGAAAATAACCCTCTTGAAAAGTTAGTAAATATAACTCGCACTCACTTGGTTTTAGGCACAAAGAATGCCGCTCCAAAAAGTGTGGAATCGTCTGATAGCCAATCTAAACGACCCACTAAAATGCCTTCTTTTGAGCAAAAAAACTTAGTGGCTGCCAATATTAATGGGGCCTTTAGTTTCTGGGTAGTCGCATTTCCAGCTAACGACACAAATGACGGACATTTTGACTTATTGGTAAAAGAATTAAGGGCATTGAATCAGTGGATTGATATGGCAGCAAAGGACGCGGGTGGTGTTGGGGCATATTTGGTCACACAGTGGAATAATAATGGCTTGAACAATCCGATTTCGAAGTTAACCACCTTCGCCAATAACTCCACAATCATGATCATTAGGGATATTGCTAAAAAGGTATCTTTAGCAGCAAATTCTTATTCGATGAACCAAGTTTATGGCCAAATTAATAGGCTGTGGCAACGTGAGTTGGAATCTCAGTATGCTGATCTTATCGCGACACGTTATCCATTTGATCCCAGTAGCTCAAAAGACTTGAGTGCCATAGACTTTGCGCGGATATATGGTCCAGGTGGTGCAATTGAGCAATTTAAGCTTACACACCTTGCTAAATTTATTTCTGCTTCTGGGGTCAGTAGTTTGGTCAATACGTTTACGTCGGACCGTCAAGTAGGCTTGTCTGAATCAACTTCGCTTAAATTTAATCAATATGCACACATAGCCAATGCGTTATTTTCACAGGGGCAACCCAATCTTAAATTTCAACTCCGTACAATTGATTTAGATAGTCAATATAGCCAATTAAGTATTAATGCTGGTAAGACACTTTACCGGTTTAGCCATGGCCCTGCCATATGGCGAGAACAATCTTGGCCCAGAGCAAGTTTATCAGAAACAGGGTTAGCCCTTCATTTGTCACGCCACAATCGAATTTTAATCCAGCAATCGCTGGATGGTTTTTGGGCTTGGTTTCGATTATTGAATGAAAATGTGCATCAAATCGATTTAGACAATGGATTGCTCGAATCTCAAAAAAACATTGGGGGAACCAATTTGGTTCTCCAAGTCACAACCCCTAATATTGTGAATCCTTTTGGAGCAAGTTACTTTTCTAATGCATTATTGCCCCATCGTTTGTTTGAAACCCAGTGATGAAAGTATAAAAAGTGAAAAAAAAAACTGTCTTTAAACCTTCTATGACGCTGGGTCGGCGAACTGAACTAGGCTTTAGGTTAGGTCTGTTGGAAGTAAGAAAACGTGCCCATGGTCATGCTGAATGTAGCCGATTGTGGCATGAGTACACTGTGCTGAGCCAACTTAAAGGTTTAGCTGTTCCAGAAGTCTTGCACTACGAAAGTGAGGGCGATACAGCGTCGTTGTACATGCAATATTGCCAGGGCAAAAACCTCAAAGATGCGCAACTGACAACAGGTTTACATCATCGAATACGCACAGCTTTAAACCCAATCCATAACTTAAACTTTGTTCATGGTGATCTTGCTGAAGAGCACATCATTATAGGTAAAAAAATTATTTTCGTTGACTGGGAGCATGCAATGAAGAGGGGTGACCAAATTAACCGTTGTTCATTTAGACCCGTGCGTTTGGGTTACAGCCACCCAAATTTAATTTGGGGAAAAGGTATTGTTGAGGTTTATTTAGATCACTGGTCCTTAGCTTCAATTTTCAGGATAACGTTACAGCCACCAATAGGTTCCTTATAAAGGTGTAATATCAATTCCATTATTGACTGACTATCTAATAGCAAGACTAACCAACGGCTAGAACACACTAAAGCCCATGCACGGTTGGTGCAAGCTCGTATGACATCAATCCATTTAATAATAAGTTCTCCTGTTAGACAGATATTCTGAACCCTTTACATGGTCAAATGCAGGGCTTGCTGAGCCACCACAATAAAATAACCTTAGTACAGATTAATTGGTAATGAGACAAGTCACTGGGTGAGGCGTTGTACAGATGCTCATAGTTTGCAGATGCACACCGTCAGTTGAGCAAAGCATAGGCCTATGGCTGCCTGAGTGCTAACAATCACTCAGGCAGTTGGGTAAATTTTAAAGACCATTTCTATCATTCGCATTTTGTTTTGTCACAGGTTGAACTGAACTGGTGTTTTGTTCTATCAGTTTATTGATGGCAATAGCCATGGAGTTATAGAGGCATTTGACAACCAGTCTCATGGCAGCTTGATCGTGCTCATCAGATATCGTATCAATCATCGTTGAGCAGCAGGCGATGGACTCATCTATGCTTTTTGTCTTGTCAAACTTAGGTGATATGTTTAACTTTTCCACAGCTAAGGCTCCCATATGGACTTCATTAAAAGACTTTTAGCACGCTTATGCGTTGCCCATCTAACTAAAAGGACACGTATTACATACGCTACGATTACTCCTACGACAAAATTTGTAGCGGTCATATATATTCTTCTAAGGTGTTCAAAGAGTCAGCATTGTCATGTAATGCTTATAATTGACGATAATAAAACACAGCATCCTTTGGCATTACTAGGTGATTTGAGTGCTATCACCTTCTTGTTCAGTTGCATAAGGTTTGAAAGATAATAAGTTTTTAAACAAGCATCTTCAGCACAATGGTATTCTTAGGTATTTATATTATGTAGATAGAAAAATTATTTATGATGGGTTGGGTTAATCTTGTAGTAAAATTCGCAGTCGTGTGCCCCAGCTATTGTGTGAAGCAGGTACGTCCTCTTGCGTTGCACGCGTGCCAATGTCCAGCCTCACTTTTCGGTCAGAGGAAAATACACCTACTACGTCCCCATAGTGTATTGGGCCTCGGTTGGGGCCATCCAAGCGCTGAATAAATAATTGTGTTGCCCAGCTATTATGCGAAGCAGGCACATTTTCTTTCATTGCCCGCGTTCCAATATCAAGTCGGACTGGGTCGCTTGCTGCAAAGATACCGATGGTATGGTGTGAGAAGACTTCTCCTCTATTTGGCCCGTCAAGACGTTTTATACGAAAGCGCGTGGCCCAGCTATTGTGTGAGGCTGGAATATTTTCTTTCATAGCACGTGTTCCAATATCAAGCCGAACTGGTTCAGATTCTGAAAAGATTCCAATCAATTGATTATAATAAATTGGACTATTACTGCTAACCCCTGGCGCTGCAATTAGGTTGCCCTCTGAGGTTGAATTTATTATCTTACCAAACAGTATCCGTTGGGCTTCATTGTCTGCTACTCCGTCAGGCGTTAAACCGTTTAGTGCTTGCCAATTGCGAAATGCTAAGTCCGTTGAATAGCCAAACACACCGTCTACCTTAATATTAAGCTTTTTTTGTATCGACTTTACAGCTTTTCCCATGTCACCAAGCTTAATGGTAGAGCTTTGGGAAATATTAGGATTTTTAGATTGAGCAGAAATAATTTTTTTGAAATCATATTTGGGTTGCCCTTTCCATGACAACTGAACCCACATGCGATACATGTC
>Ga0307994_1000440_pt1 | contig 29168 bp, 21 predicted proteins | sample EllFjometagen261_FD_203171 | JGI IMG/M metagenome (GOLD analysis project Ga0307994, IMG submission 203171) | Marine microbial communities from Ellis Fjord, Antarctic Ocean - #261 | ecosystem: Environmental > Aquatic > Marine > Unclassified | place: Southern Ocean | collected 2014-11-02 | reverse complement strand
TGTCACGGTTTTATCAGCCATTGCTTTCACTAGTCATTATTTTCACACTTTGCAGGCGCTGAATACTCGGGTTCTAAGCTACGGCTATGGTCTTGGGAGTTGCGCTTTAGGCGCAGCCGCTTGCAGGCATGCAGGGAGCTGACTGGGTGCAGTCCCCAAAACTGGGATAGGGCTAATTGTGCTGGTTAGACTTTATTTCATATTTGCGCATCTTCTGAATCAGCGTTGTGCGCTGCAGAGATAGTAGCTTTGCAGCTTTTGAGACAACGCCATCGCTGCTGTCCAAAGCCTGATTAATTAGGTCGCGCTCAATCATAACCAGATGCTGTTTCATATCGAAAGCGCCCTCGGAGAGCGTGGCCATATTAATGGAAAATGCAGGGCTAGGCGTTGGATGTTCTTGTTTTAATGCAGCGGATAGAGCGGCGGGTTGTAGCCCAGCCTGGTAGCGCTGTGGCAGCATGCTGGGAGATATTGTCTCGCCGTGATGGAGAATAGACAGCCTCTCTACAAGATTTCGGAGTTCTCTCACATTACCGGGCAAGTCATACTGGCATATCGCATCGATAGCGCTCTGCTCAAATCGCAGTGGTTCGGACAGATCTAACTCTTCCGTCATTTTTTTGGCGAATATTGTAATGAGACAAGGGATATCAGTCTTTCTTTCGCGCAATGGCGGTAATTCGATGGGAAAGACATTGAGTCTGAAAAACAGGTCGGTGCGGAACTTGCCCTCGCCAATCTGGTCTTCTAGATTCTGATGGGTAGCGGCAATGAGCCTGACGTCGCTGCTCATGGTCTTGGTGCCGCCGACGCGTTCATAGGCTCGCTCTTGAATGACCCGTAGCAGTTTGACCTGCATCGGCAGCGGCATATCTCCAATTTCATCAAGAAATAACGTGCCCCCTTCCGCCAGTTCGAAGCGACCCTTTCGGCTGCTGATAGCGCCCGTGAATGAGCCTTTCTCGTGACCAAATAGTTCTGACTCGAGTATATCTGGGGGAATGGCGCCGCAGTTTACGGCTATAAAGGGGTGGTCGGCTCGGGCTGATACATTGTGGATAGACTTGGCAACAACTTCCTTGCCGGTGCCAGATTCGCCGGTAATCAGTACATTAGAGTTGGTCTGTGCAACGTGGCGGCAGAGGTTATCTACACGGCGAATCGCTGGGCTGTCGCCGTCTAAGAGCATCTTTCGGCTTTTTGAATTCTGGCTAAGGTTGTAACGTCGCTGGGCCTGGCTTATCAAGCGAGACAGACCCTTAAAGGCTATTGGAAATTTGACACAGGCTGTCGCGTTTTCAGGGACTTCAAACTTTTCCTGCTCTGTTTGATTGCGTAAAACATAAAGCCCCAAGTTAGGGTAAGTCAGGGCGAGTTCATGCAGCGTTTTTCTTTCAGCGTCTTCATTAAGGCCGAGAATGGCAAACAGGATGTCTTGTTTGCCTATAGCTTCCAGTGAGCTTTGGGCATCGCGAGTAAAAACGACAGGCTGGCCGAGGAAACCCAAAATTATTTCGAGTCTTGCTTGCATTTCTTCGCTGTCGCAAACGACTAATAGGGCGGTGGACATTGGGTTAGTGATTTCCTGTGGGTCAGAATTAGGCGTGAATTTGTCTCGCTAGCTACTTACTACTGTTACAAATTTGACTGAATATTGCTATAGCTTTGTCAAAAGTAATTAATTTGACGTTAAATTTTCAAGATATGTTGACTTTTGTCAATAAAACGACATTATAATTGCAAATATTAGCGATTCTCACGGTTATCCATGGCGAAAAGGGCCAGTTAGCACTAAATTCTCCCGGCAAGCTTGGTTCGAGACTTACTTTTTTGTGAAATCAAATTCACCCTGTCCTGTTTTTGCCGATACAACAGCAATAGAGTTACCTGTTGTTTTAGGCATGATCCAGCCCGGTGCGGGTGAATGCTGAATTGAATTGGCGCGAACGCGCAAATTTTTGTAAGCCCACACAGCACAGCCCCATCCACGAATAAGACTGAATTCTGGCTAGGGCAATAAAGGAAGACATGCCTAACTATATTGAGCAACTAAATCTGAGCCATGACCCTTTCGCGCCAGGGGTGGATTCGAAACCTTTTCTGGATATTGCTGATCGCCGCGATATTCTCGAAAATGTGCTGGAGTCTTCGTTATACAGTAACGGTATTACTGCTATTTACGGTCCTCTAGGGGCAGGTAAAACTATGCTCGCCGATGCCCTGGAAGCGAGCTTTGGTGAAGAAGCCATTTGCGTTCATCTAAGGGCGCCTGCGCTATCGGTTGAAGAGAGTCTCTTAAAAATTGTCGCAGACCGGCTGGCTCTGCAAATCGATGCAGACACTGCATCCGAGTTAAGTGCTATTGCAGGCTTCGTCAGGACTCTCGAGACGGAGGCTAGAGTGTTGGTCTTGATGATCGATGACGCCGAGCAATTGACGGAAAGTCAACTAGATGCCCTGAGAAAGCTGAATCAGTCATGCCCAGATTCTGCGGTGCATACCATTGTATTCGGAGAGCCTGAGCTGGAGGCCATGATTGCGGATTCCCAGCCGGCAGCCCAAGCTGGCGGGGTAAATTATCTACAGTTGGCGCCGCTGGATCGGGATCAGATTCGAAGTTACCTCTTATTGAAGCTCGAAAAGGCAGGATGGCATCGGGATTCTGAGTTACTTGATTCAGAGCCAGTTAAGGGTGCGATCGCCGAGGCTACAGGCGTGCCCGGTGCAATCGATACCTTGGCATCCAAAGCGCTGATAGCCTTCCTTGTCGTTAAGGCTCGCGAAGAAGAGGCGGATGCGCTTGATCAGACGCTTGTAGGAATAGCTCCTGTGTCGGGTCAGGTTGAGGAACTTGAGGATAGGCAGGAAGTTGTGAGCGCGAAGGCGGGTAACGATCAGTCGCCTATTTTTAGGGTGGCAGGGATGGTGTTATTGGCGGGTTTAGTTACCGCAATAGTTTGGTATGTGGGTATTTTTGGTGAAGCGAATAGCATCGATGAGTCAAACACAGCAGTGTCAATAACCCCAGCACCGTCACCACAGGCGATGACAACGCCTGAAATCGCTGCCCCTAGCGCTGCAGATGAACTTGTAGAGGCCGACGACGGCAATCCTGTACAGGCGCTAACCACTGTTAATCCTGACGAGCCGGCAGCGCAGGATGAGCTGCTTGAGTCGGTTGCTGCAAGCAGTGTCAATGAGGCTCTAGACCTGCCTAGCTCGGAGCTAGCAAACAAACCAGATTCTGGATTGGAGGCTGAACAGCAGCCTGAGTTGGTGGCACAGACAGCGGATGCCCTGTTGGTCTTGTCAGAAATTCCAAGCGAAGTTGTAAGCACAGCAGTAGCCAGGGCCGATGAAGCCGCCTCGCCCATTCAAACCGATTCGGCAGCTGCGGTGAAACAAAGTCTGGACCAAGATCTGTCTGCTAGCGCGGAGCAAGGGAGTAGCGCGGCTCAAGGTAGTGCTGAACCGGAGAAAACCGTCAGTGATGCGACAGAGCCTTCTGTTGATGGTTTGTCAGGTTTTGAAGTTGAACTGATGGCGAGGGCCCCCAGAAATTTCACTATTCAAGTGTTGGGTTCCCGCTCGGAATCAAGAGTTAGAGAGTTTCTGGGCAACTTCAACGACATCGAGCTTGCGGGTTATATTGAAACTCGGTATCGGGACAAGGCGTGGTTTGTCGTTATCGTAGGAGACTATCCTAGCCTCCAGCTAGCGGCCACAGGCCTGGAAGGTTTTGCGCCGTCTTTAACATCAGGAGAGCCCTGGGTTCGCCCATTCGCGGATATACAGGCAAGTATTAGGCAGTTTCGAAGTGCCGAGCCTTAAGATTGCCTGTCCCGCGGCTGCTTCAAGGTCAAGCCTGATCCTGGGTAATGTGTTTATTACTGGATGACAAAGCCGGTAAATAGCACTGACTCTATTTCCTCATTAGGAAATAAACCAACTATTTCACTTTCAGACGTTTTACGTAGCTCTTCTTTGCCTTCTTGGCTTTCCAAGGCGGCAAAATCATAGGAGCCTAGCAAAATAATCAACGCATTCTGAATCACAGGCGTGTTCAGTTTCAATTGCTCTAACGTGTCTTCATCTCTGGTTAGCACCGACAGAGTTACCTGAAGATAGCGCAACCTGCCATTGTAAGTAGAGCTGACAACCAGTGGTGGCAATTTATGAAAAAGAGGGGGTCGCGCCGTTTCTAAAGATAGGTCTTCTTCGCCATCAACTAGCGCTTCATCGGCGCTAAAAAAACCCAGAAAATAGGCGCCTGCTGCCAAAGCCAAAATCAGTACTGGTATGCCTATGATGAGTATTTTTTTCAATTGGGTGACCTCTTTGTCTCTTTTACCTTAAGCGTTCGTTTCGAGAACTCTTAACGGTTGGTGTTAATTTGAGAAACCGCAGTCAATTATAGCCTGACGGGCTTTAATTTGCTCAGTCCTGGGTAGGGTATTCATGATCCTAGCCAAAGCGACTCCATGCCAGCGCAAAGGCCAACGTTTGCAGAGCCGATGATTGCGCTTTTAGGCCGCTAATTGAGGCAGTTCACGCTAATCTATAGGTGCTTTCTAATGACTAGCAAGATCCTTCGAGCCCTGCCTTGAAAATAGAGAAATTATCCTGTCCGGTCAATGAGCTATGTTAAGGTCGTTACTACTAATTGAGAGGATAATTTGCTAACTTCTACCATCGGCAATAGGCTCCTGGCTATTGATTTGACCTTTAGTTGTATCTCAAGGGATAGTTAGGGCTAAAAAATTCTATTCTCAGCAGCATGGAAGGTTTCAAAAAAATGGATTTAGCAACTCTACTTGGCTTATTTGGCGCGCTAAGTATTATTCTCGTGACCATACTCATTGGCGATGGCGATCCAGGGTATTTTTATAATCCGCCCTCAGTCCTCATCGTTTTTGGTGGCACCTTGATGGTTGTTCTGGTCAAGTTTAGTGTGCAGCAGTCTATTGGAGCTTTTCGTGTCGCCGGGAATGCTTTCAAATCTAAAACACCAAAACCAGAATCAATCATTCCACAAATCATCGAAATGGCAACCCTCGCTCGAAAAGAGGGAGTTCTGGCGCTTGAGAAAATAGAAGTTGAAAATAAGTTTCTGAAAACTGGTATCACCATGCTGATTGATGGCAATAGCAGTGAAGATACTAGGCAGATGCTATCCAAGGATATGCAGGAAATTAACGAGCGCCATAAATGGGGCGCATTGGTTTTTAGGGCAGCCGGTGATGTGGCGCCAGCCATGGGCATGATTGGTACCCTGATAGGCTTGGTGCAAATGCTCTCTACAATGGATGACCCAAATACCATCGGGCCAGCGATGGCTGTAGCGTTGTTGACAACACTGTATGGTGCGATATTGGCCAACATGGTTTTTATCCCGCTGGCTGACAAACTCACCTTGAGGCGCGTTGAAGAGAGCAAGATCAATTCTATTTGTTTGGATGGAGTGCTGGCTATTCAAGAGGGGCAGCACCCAAGAATACTTGAGTCGCTCTTAAAGCTTTATGTAATGCCCAATAAACGTGATTTGGCTGATAAGCCTGTAGAGCAGAAAGCGGACACAGCCGCAGCCCCATGAGTAGGTAATTATGTCTGACGAAGATGAACAGGATGACGCACCAAGGATACCAGGGTGGATGGCGTCATTTGCTGACCTCATGACCTTGTTGTTGTGCTTTTTTGTTTTATTGTTGTCTTTTTCTGAAATGGATGTGATCAAGTATAAGCAGGTAGCAGGTTCAATGCGTCATGCTTTTGGTGTGCAAAGTGAGATACCCGCATCAGGTATCCCTCTGGGGACTTCCATTATCGCGCAGGAATTTTCATCCGGGCGACCGGATCCTACTGTTGAAAATGTTGTGCAACAGCAGACCGTTGATAACTTGCAGATGACTCTGGAGGTTAGGCAATCTGAGGAAGGCGAAGCGCTCGGGTCTTTCGATGCGGACGAGGAGGCCGCTCGCGAATTACTGATCAGTAAACTAATAAGCATGCGGGCTGACACTGAAGCCGATGCTCAGGCGCTTGCGGAAGTCTTGGGAAAAGAAATTGCCGACGACATGATCGACATCGAGTCCGAGTTTAGATCGATCACCATACGAATTAGGGAGCGCGGATCTTTTGGCTCTGGTTCTTCCAGTCTCAATGAAGATTTTATTGATGTGCTGGAAAAATTAAGAAATGTGCTTTCAGGTGTTGAGGGTCAGATTTCTGTTGAGGGCCATACTGATGATGTACCAATCTCTACCGAGTCATTATCATCGAACTGGCACTTGTCCTCGCAGCGGGCGCTGACTGTGGGGTATGAGTTACTCAAGGATGATGTTATCGACGATTCACGATTTCAGATCGTCGGCTATGCGGATAGCAAGCCCTATGCATCTAATGTGACCCCCGATGGGCGTTCGCAGAATCGTCGCGTTGAAATAGTGATACGCCAGGGGGTGGACGAGGCAACATCAGCCGAGTTAAGAGAGTTGGATGGCCCTGCTCAAGACTTGCTAGATACTCTGGGTATCGAAGAAGCCGATTTGCTCTCAAGAATTTAGGACTGCTATGAATACGGAAAGAAGGCGTTATTTTAGAATAATTGATGTTATAGATCTGTCATTCAGTGTTGTTAAGGATGTCATTGAGGAGCAGAGGTTGTCGAGTCAGGCACCGACTGCAGCACAATTGCTGCAAGCCAGTGATGAGGAATTTGGCACCTTGATCAATGCAATCTGGAACGGGGATGCCAAGCTGGCAAAGGCCCTGAGTATTCTTAATCGTAAGGTCGACATCCTAGCTGCACATGTTGGCATCGATCCAGACGACAATGAATCTTCGCTTTATGATCATAGTTACAAAGAGGTAGAGGTTTCCTTGAGTGGCTGCGGAATAGCCTTTTCTTGTGAGGAGCAGGTTGCGAAGGATAGCAAGCTCGCTTTGTTACTAGCTTTGAAGCCCTCTAGCATTAAAATTGAGGCATATGGCACCGTTGTCGCCTGCGAGGAGAACGACGCCGAAAGTGACCAGCCGTATATTATTCGAGTAGATCTCAAAATGAAGTCGCAAGAAGAGGATCTACTAATCAGACATTGCGTGCAGCGGCAAGTAGCGCTCCTGCACAAGGACGATCAGGACTGTCAGAGCGACCAAGACAACCAGAGCGACCAAGACAACCAGAGCAGCGAAAACAATCAGAATGACCAAGACAATCAGAACGACCAAGACGATCTGAAGGCCTAGCTAGTGTCTAGGTTTTCTACTCTACCGGCCTGCGCTTAACGGTAGCAACATAGCCGTGGTTGTTGTTGACGCCTACTGCGGTCGATCTTTGTGTCGACACTTCGTCGCTGCAATCAAGGAGTCTCATCACATGATCTAGCGAGATCGGTGAGTTCTCTCTCCATCTTTTTTTAACGGAACCCCTGTGCTGTCTCAACGCTGCTTAGCTCGATGAATTTTGGGTTCTAAATGGCAAGAGAAAGCTGATCAGATGTTTGAGTTATCTTCACGGCTGGCGAATTCCCCTTTAATTTTCGTTATTTCCTCTAACAGCGCTAGTTATAGTTGCCTCATTCGCTCGCTAGAGTAAAATTCTGACTAAGACGTATAACCTTTGGAAACAACATCGCATTATGGCCAATCCTATAAAAGATTCAAAAGAGCCCGGATTTCTGCATTCCCTACTGTGTTTTGGCGGTGTCATGGTGATCGTGATTTCTGGCATGCTATGGCTAGGCATTAGCCTGCATAGCCTTCTGGTAATCGCGGTTATTTGGGTTGGGTGGCACTCTTCATTGCTAGGATTCAACTACAAAGAGATCAAATCTGCGATGATTTCGGGCATCCAGAAAGGCTTGGGCGCGATCTTTATTTTTTTCCTGATTGGCATACTCGTCGCTGCACTAATAGAGAGCGGAACTATCGGCGGGCTCATCTATTATGGCCTAGACTTGCTCCATCCCACGTTCTTTCTGCCTGCGGGCTTGGTGCTATGCAGCCTTATGTCGCTTGCCACCGGCACAGCGTGGGGGACAATTGCTACAATCGGTGTTGTCCTTATGGGCCTGGGTAGCGCGCTAGGCATTCCACTGCCACTCGTGGCTGGCATGATTGTCTCCGGAGCGAGCTTCGGTGACAAAATGTCGCCAGTTTCAGACACAACCAATCTTGCAGCGATGAGTGCGGGTACGGATCTTTACTCCCACATCAAGTCAATGATGTACACCACCGTGCCAACCTATATCATCAGTATTATTTTGTTTACAGCTTTGGGGCTGTACTACAGCGGTCAGGCCCTCTCGCCAGAAGAGCTATTAACATACACTCAGCACCTCGAAATCGAATTCGCTATCAACCCACTGACTTTGTTACCGCTATTTGTGTTACTAACCCTGAGCATCAGACGAACCCCGGCCGAACTCAGCATGCTCGCGAGCGTGGTTACCGCGGTGGTGCTGGCAGTGGCTATGCAAGACAGGACTATTCCACAGGTTCTTAATAGTTTGCACACCGGCTATGTTGCCTCCACGGGGCTCGAGCAACTCGATACACTCCTAAGTCGCGGCGGCATAACAAGCATGATGTGGACGATGTCACTCGCGCTAATAGCATTGTCTCTCGGCGGCATTCTCGATCGTGCGGGTTTTGTTCGTGTGCTGCTCAGCGGAATGCTGATGCGCATCAAGCGTTCCGCTAGCCTTATGGCAGCTACGATTGGAGCCGGCATTGTTTCCAACATGAGTATGGGCGAAGGGTATCTCTCCATTATATTCGGCGGACAAATATTCAAAGATTCTTATGAGGAAGATGGCCTCGAGAAACACATGCTCTCGCGCTGCTTGGAAGAGGGGGCTACCTTAAGTACCTCGCTTATCCCATGGACTACCTCGGGCGTGTTTATTACTGGGGTTCTCAATATGTCACCGTTGGAGTTTGCTCCATGGGCATTTTTTAATTATATCAATCCGTTGTTATCTATAGGTCTTGCCTATATGGGCTTTGGGATTTTTCGAAAAACTCAGAATTCTGACGACCAGACTTCGAATAGGCAAGGCGATGGGAAGAGGGATGCTGGGGTTCAAATATCCTGACTAGCTGGATTCGGATAAGAAAAATTCCGCGCAGTGAACGGTATTTTCTTATCAGGCTTAGTTAGCATTGCTGGAGAGAAAGGCGATGAGTAAGCCCTCAATGGATTCTCCGACACCCGGCACAAGCAAAAGGGTGAGTACGGTAAGCAATGAACCGGCGGCGCAAAGAATAAGATAATTTCGTAGTGTCATGGTTTGTTTCCTCGAATCTTAGCGTGGGGCAAGTTCGAATATCCAGCTATTGCCGTCTTCGATGTCTGCTCTGGATAAAGCGATAGCTTCAGCCGATACGGGGGTGGGTACACCGCTGTATTTAGCGAGTAACTTGGCAGATACGCCGTTTAGTACATCCCCTTCTTTAATTCGAACCAGCTGCCTGGGGTAGCGTACATTGTTTACGCGCAGCACGCCTTCGTCGTTACCCTCATCCGCGTCGAACGCCCACTCCTTCCAGATTTTTCCAAGGAAGGACTTCATGTAGCCGGAGACAACGTAAATCTTTCCCTCGCTCTCCAAGATAAAAATGCGGCGGCTGGCCATCGGGTCGTTAAGCTGTAGTTCAATGGTAAAGATACCATCAGTGAAGCTCCAGTCTGGCTCAGGCCCTGTGTGTAATTCTCCTGCCACCATTTCGCCGCCAGGAAAAACAACCGTTGCACCGTCAGCGCTGCTGCGTTGAATGCGCAGCGTACCGATCGTTACGGCGCCAATCAGCACAACGAAACCAATCATTTGTAGTGCGATCTTAAGAATTTTCACTTGCTAGCCTCCACAGAGTCAAAGTGATGGGAATGATAGGCGATTTGTGGCCGCACGTCTTCTATTTCGAGGCGGTGTGGATCAAAGGGGACGGAGGGATTTATTTTTGATCAATCAAGCAGCCGATTGGTCAAAAATAAATCCCTCCGTCCCCTTTAATTTCGTGCAGTTGACAAAGTCTAGTTATGAAAGTTAAATGATCGCAGTGCCTAAATGAAGTAGCGCGCCTTTAGTAAAAATTTGCAACACAGGAATTCTACACAATGTGCCTTAAAAAAATTGACCGTCACATGCCTTCTGTTACATCGGCAGAAACAGCTGCGGTATTGACAATCTATGTCGAAGCCAGTTGTTCGCTGACGAATCTAGATGCTGTCGGCATCGTCGCTCAGAAACTACGAGCCTTCCGTGCAAGTTAATTCAGAGCTTAAAACAAACACCTATCCGAGCCCTCGGCGCGCTTGGTCTATGGTGAGTCTACTCACCATATTGTATATTTTTTCTTTTCTTGACCGCACTATTATTGTGCTGCTCATTGAGCCAATTAAAGCGGATCTAGGCCTAAGTGACACACAAATTAGCCTGTTATACGGGTTTGCGTTTGCCTTGTTTTATACCTTTTTGGGTATACCCATAGCACGGCTTGCTGACCGGCGCAGTCGTCGAACCATAATCATGGTTGGGGTAGCGATTTGGAGTGTAATGACTGCGATTTGTGGCATTACTCGTAATTTTGGGCAACTTTTTGCGGCGCGTATTGGAGTGGGTGTGGGTGAGGCGGCCTTGTCTCCGGCGGCTTATTCTCTAATTTCTGATTCTTTTCCCCCAGCTGAACGTGCTAGAGCCATGAGTGTGTACACGATGGGGCTCTATCTAGGGGTTGGATTTTCCTTGCTTTTAGGAGGGGTTGTCATTGAATGGATTGGTGCTACTGGGTCGATTGAATTACCCATTGTTGGCGAGATCCGTGCCTGGCAGGTGACCTTCATTGCGGTGGGCCTGCCTGGTTTGTTGTTAGCCGGCCTTATGATGACGGTTCGTGAACCGGTGCGTCAGGAGTTGGGTTTGGCGCAAGCGAACACTGAGGTCGATCAAGTCAGTTTGCGTGATTCATTTGAGTGGTTTGCTAAGCGCTGGCGTTTTTATATCGTATTCTGCGGCGCTATGTCTTGCTTGGTGTTGTATTCATATTCGCTTACCGCCTGGACACCCTCTTTCTTCATTCGCACACACGATTGGACGTCTTTGGAGGTTAGTCGATACTACGGATTGGTGGTTTTAATATTCGGCCCAACGGGTATATTGTTTGGTGGTTGGTGGGCGAGCCGTCGTGCACGGCGTGGTGATATTGTTGCCAACGTGCGCGTGGCTGTTGTCTGTTTTGCCTTGCTTGTCGTGCCAGCGGGCGCGATGACACTGCTCGATGATCCGAATCATACGCTGGTGTTGATGGCGGTTGTAAAATTTGTTTCTGGGCTACCCTTAGGTATAGCTGTAGCGGCGATGCATGAAGTGACACCTAATCGGTTGCGGGCGCAAGCAGTCGGTCTGTACATGTTCACCATCAATTTAATCGGCTTGGGCTTTGGGCCAACCGCCGTCGCTTTGCTAACCGACTACCTATTCGGTGACCCACAGATGTTGCGTTATTCCATGGCTATAGTTGGGTCTATCTCCTGTTTCATTGGGTTGCTACTAACCTTGTATGCGCAAAAACATTTTCGAAAGCAAAAAACGTCCTATGCCTCTTCTGAGCATTCTACCAATAGCATTGATGCCGTTTAACATTCTCTAGTTTGAGGTACATGCTGACAACACTTAGCGAGTCATTCGTTAGTCGGCACTAATGTAGCCGGCAGTACTAGGTTAAAGGTTGTTTTTCATTAAACAGCGGTCGGAGTTCGCGCCTCAACACTTTGCCAGTCGCGTTGGTTGGCAGAGCGCTGACAACACGAAGCTGTTCCGGAAGTTTGAAAACGGCAATGCCAAGTTCTAGCAGGTAGGCAGATATTTCCTGTAATTCAATCGCTTCGCCTGGAGTGGGTACCACGACGGCACCGACGCGTTCCCCCAGTATTTCATCATCGTAACCTGTCACAGCAACTGCGCTGATTTTTGGGTGCCCGGCCAGCAAGCGGTCGATTTCGTCGGGAGAAATGTTCATGCCGCCGCGTACAATGATGTCTTTGGAGCGACCAACGAAGCGATAGTACATTGATTTTTCGGGGTGTTCGGCTATTTCAAATACATCGCCAGTACGAAAGTAACCGTCGTGGGAAAACACCTCGGCATTGTCCTGCTCGGACTGCCAATAGCCGTCGAATACCGAGGGTCCTGATATTTCCAGTTCGCCCTGCTTTCCTGATACTAGGATTTCATTCCGGGTATCGGAATCAACAATTCGTGTTTTTGTCATCTTGGAGATGCGGCTTTTCCATTGCACGTTTGGTAAGCCGTATCGAGGAAAGTAAGCAGCTCTATTTGCCGGGTCGGGCACATCAATGACAGTTGAAGACAAGCTCATGCCTTCGTTTGAGCCAAACATATTATTGATCGGAATGTTGTACTCAGATTGAATCGTATCCACCAACCACTCCGTGAGGGGAGAGCCACCGGAACCAAGAATTCGTATGCTACTTAAATCCGCTGCCGCCATAATCTCTGGCTGCTTGAGCAGCATGTTGAGTACCGCGGGCGCAGCAACGGTATAGGTGATTTTTTCGTCGGCAATTTGCTGTAGGAAAACGTTGAGGTCAAGGGGGTGATGCATGACCAAAGTGCCGCCACTGAGTAGCCAGGGAAATAAAAATCCACCCAGACCAGCCATGTTAACGATTGGGAAAGGGCTCAGCAGTACATCGTTGTGTGTCAGGTTGGCGGCATCCAAACTGGAGATGCCCGAAATTAGCCAGTGATTATGACTGCGCGGCACGCCTTTGGGTGAACCCGTTGTTCCAGAAGTCCAGCAGATGGTAAAGATGTCATTGGCCGATGCCGGGTGTTCATCAATATATGTTTGCCAGCGCTTAGACGATTTTTGAGTAGATAATGCCAACGGCAAATTCCCATTGGCAATCTGATCACCAAAGCTAAATACCAGACAACTATCCATAAACAACAAGCCGTGATCAACGCTCAAATTTTTCCCTTTGAGGTTAGACAGAGTGACGTACGCAGCCGGTGAGAGCTTGTCGATTGCGAGTTTCAGCTCGTGTGGTCCATATTGAACCGGTACCGGGCTAACTATTGCACCCAGTCGCGCAAGAGCCAAATAGGTGATTGGCAATTCGATAATATTGGGTAGCTGTACAACGACTATATCGTTCTCACGTATTCCGCCATCAAAAAACGCGATTGATAGGGCATCGATATGCTGACTAAGCTCTCTGAAATTGAGGCGTTTAGGTAAACCGTCAGTTATTGTCGCGCGATTGGCAGGATCGATTAACGCGAGGTGGTCTGGTCGCTTGGCAGCTTCTGAATATAAGTCATAGATGGTTCTATCTCCCCACCAACCGGCCTTCGTGTGCTCGTCGATACGTTGTTGGGGAGTGGTTTGCATAGAATTACGCTCCGATTGTTGCGGTAAAATACCGTGCCAGGCCGGCGAAGATTGAAAGTCTAGTTAGCGCGGAAATATAAAGCAACAGGCTAACCTTTGGTTGGCCCGCGACATCTGTGGATTGATTGGCTGATTTGCGCTGAATTTGCTAATGGTATATCCCTGAGTTTGTAGTCCCTATCATTAATGATATAGTAAAGTCTAGTTAGCGAAGTATGTCACTGATTAAAATTGTGCTACTCGTTACTATCAAATACAGAGGCAGTAATGAGTGAATCCAACAATAATGATGCAGCGAGTACAGCGCGGATCAGCCCAGAAAATTTGCCCCTAACATTTCGGAATGTTGAGTCTCATTCGCCTGCTGGTGTTCCGCCTGAAGGAGTGCCGGACTGGATTTGGGAGGTTGACCACCCTTACCTGCATGGACTCTTTGCACCAGTGGATACGGAGGTGTCCGAAGATAAGCTCGTGGTTGAGCAAGGTGAAATACCGGCCGATTTGTACGGCATGTATGTTGTCAATGGCCCTTCGCAGCGATTTAAACCGACGTCGAAATACCACTACTATGATGGTGACGGCATGCTCAATGCCATTCGCTTTAAAGATGGCAAGGCATCTTATGCGTCCAAGTGGATTCGGACATTCGAATTTAACGAAGAAGAAAAAGCAGGTAAAAACATATGGCCGGGGATCTCGGGCCCGTTTAATTATGAATTGCCGCACTCGCCGATAAAGGACAATTCCAATACCGATGTCATTTTCTACGCGGGAAAATTGATTAGCTTATGGTACTTGGCAGGCACTCCTTACAGCATTGCGCCGCTCACCCTGGAAACGCATGGTCCGGAAGACTTTAACGGCGCCCTGAAGCACAATTTATCTGCACACAGTAAAGTTGACCCCCGCACCGGTGAGTTACTATTTTTTAACTATCAGGATAAAGAGCCCTACATGAGTTATGGGCTCGCTGATAGCTCCGGAAAAATGTTGTTCGACATACCTATTGATATACCCGGCGCGCGTTCTCCACACGATATGGGGATTACCAAAAATTATTCAGTGTTGCATGACCTGCCTTACTTCCAAGATCCTAAGATATTCAAGGAACATAAGCAGCGCGTTGTGCGTTTTCATCGCGATGTGCCGGCTCGCTTCGGCGTGATTCCTCGTTATGGCGCGTCCAGCGACATTCGCTGGTTTGAAGCTGAGCCATGTTACGTTTTGCACATAGTGAATACCTGGGAAGAAGGGGATGAAATCGTGATGGTCGGTTGCCGGCAACCAAACCCCGGAGGCGTCCGCGACAAGAGTGAAGCCCCGCTACATTCGCAACTTAGCGAGCGGCGTCGGCAACATGAGCTATACGAATGGCGTTTTAATTTAAAAAACGGCGCGACGCGCGAACGCGTATTGGATGATACCAATACAGAATTTCCAACCATTAATTCCATGCTTATAGGTGAGAAAACGCGGTACGCATACAATCAGCTGATTCCAGTCATGGATCCGAACGGCGGTGTGAGTGGTCGTTGCCAAACCTTTGATGCATTGTTTAAGTACGATGTCACCGATGGCAGTTACCAGCGCTACGATTATGGTAAACGACGATCGGGTAGTGAAACTCACTTTGCGCCCAAAAAAGGTGCTGGATTCGACATGGTGGAAGACGATGGTTATTTAGTCACCTATGTTCATGACGCAAACGATTGGACATCGCGGTGTCTGATATTTGATGCGCAGGATATCGAACAGGGACCGATTGCCATTGTGCGTATGCCTCGGCGCTTTAATATTGGGTTTCACGCCACCTGGGTTAGAGGCGAGGAATTGGGCTTATAACGGATGCGTTGGGGGCTAGTGACTTTTCGATTTGAATTAGGAGTTAAACTAGCAATTGATCTGTTGTTTAGTTTTCAATGGTAGACACTCGGTCTGATGGCGTATTGCTAACCCATCAGACGGCCTTGCCGTACATCTTCCATGTAGAGGCGACGATTGCAGTGATCGCATACCATGACAAAGCCCTCGATAGACCCGCAAGTCTTGTGTTTAATGAGGTCAGCAGGCCCGTTGTCCCCAGCTAACCAACGATCGCCCCACTGCAATAGTGAGACAATAACCGGATAGACATCCTTGCCCATGGGTGTTGTGTCGTAGTGAATCATGCGTTTGTCGGTTGTGCTTTGGTTTTGGGTTAGTAAATTTAGCGACGACAGCATTTTTATTCGTGTTGACAAGACATTATTTGATATTCCCAGTGCTTTTTGTAGGGCATCGAAAGTAATTACTCGATTAATAATGGCGTTTAGAACAAGCAGACTCCAACCGTCGCCAACGATAACGGTAACCATCTCGTTGGCAGCTTTGGACTGATACTGATTGACGATGCGAGTTCGTCTCGTGGCTGGCGGCGCAAACTTTGTATTGGGAAAACGCGCAGCAAAGGATAGCTCGCCAGCTTTAACACAGCCTGTGCAAGATCGGCAGACAAACTCCGGCGTAATCTGATGACCACAACTACTGTGAATGAGTTGTTCTGGTAGATGGTGTGGAGTTTGGTGCCAATGTTTATGCCAGCGCCATACGCCAAGAATCATGGAGTACAAATCCACGCCCTTAGGCGTTAACCGATATTCAAAGATGAGGCGACGATGTTGTACCGGCTTCTTGTAATAAAGCTGATTGATAACCATCTGCCGAAGGCGAAGTATCAGGGTTTGTCGAGGTATGCCTAGGCGAGATTGAAAATCCTGAAATCGCCTTGTGCCTAGAAATGATTCTTTCAGGATATGGAGTGTCCAGGGGTCGCCAATAACACTGAGTGACTTTGTCAGTGATATGGGTACATCCCTAGCCTCTGATCTGGGCACTTGTAACCTTCAATAGATGTGATCATCAACAGTATACTTGGTCTGTTTCTGGATTGCATTTGCTGCCAAAAACTGAGGCAGATACAAGCAGAATAACAAACACTACTCGAGGATATTATTAGTATGAGCGAAAGAGAACGGCTAAATAAAAGGCTGCCGGTATTCTGCGCCCCGATGTTTCTAGTGTCGGGACCAGAGTTAGTTATTGCTGCCTGCAAAGCTGGAATATCTGGATCATTTCCATCCACTAACACGCGCACAATCGAAGAGTTGGATCAATGGATGAAGCAAATTTCTGATGCGCTAACTCCGAATGATGCACCGTGGATTATGAATCTCATAACGCATTCGAGCTATCCGCGGCTCGATGAAGATTTGGAGCTCGTTGCGAAATATAAACCGGCTGCTGTTATCACGGCTCTAGGCTCACCGAAACCTGTTATGGAAACCGTTAAGTCCTACGGTGGTCTTGTATTCGCCGATGTTGTGAATCTAAGACTCGCGAAAAAAGCAGCGCAGGCAGGTGTTGACGGATTAGCTTGTATTAGCTCAGGAGCCGGTGGACATACCGGGGAGCTATCGCCGTTCGCGTTTATCTCTGCTGTCCGAGAATTCTTCGACGGTTATATCGCCGTTGGCGGGGGGATTTCCGATGGCGCTGGCATTGCCGGTGCCATTGCCGCCGGCGCCGACTTTGTTTATATGGGCACGCGATTTCTAGCGGCTAAAGAAAGCATGGCGCCACAGGAGTACAAAGAGATGGTAGTTGCGGCGACATCGGAGGATTTGGTTGTCTCAGCTGCGATCACCGGAACGAAGGCGTCGTGGTTGAGGGCAAGCTTGCAAAGGGTGGGGCTAAATCCGGATAGTCTGGGCGAATCAATACAGAGGAATTACACAGGAGTCTCAGGCAAAAAGCGCTGGAACGGTATATGGGCAGCCGGTCAAGGTGTTGGCCGCAGTCGGGCGATTGAGCCGGTTGCCGGTATTGTCGATGAACTGGAGCGTGAATATCGAGTCGCGGTCGATCGCTTTAAGAAAGTTGTCGCTGAATAAGTATTTTTGAAACTAATAGGGACAGGTTAATTCATAGTGCCTTAGAGCTTTTTGTAGAGGGAGTTCAGGGGGTGGGCTAATTTGTCAGGGAAAATTTGGACGGCTGCAGGCTGGGCGTAGCCCGGGCACAAGGATAAGGTGGAAGAATCCAAACAGGCTTAGACCTGTTTGTACGCTCTAGCTTCGCGCTGCTGCGCTCGTTGCTTGTGCTGGCGCAATTAGTCGAACCACCGACACGAGGATTTTTAGCAGAACCTGTGACCGATTCGTCAATTGAATCAAATAACTAAAAACACCCAGTCCGGGCGTGCTATGGATTTACCACTATAAGTGCTCAGAACTACTGTATATTTACTCTGACCCCATTACTTAATTGAACAGGCGGACTGTCTATGAAATTTTTACTTTTAAGCTTGGCTTTGTGCGGATCGTTGGCGGCAATCTCGCTCACTGCAACGGCGCAGCAGACAAACACGACCACTGCAGACCCCTATGCCAATAATCCAAATCCCGGTGCAACAGTGTTCCCGCTGGCTGCACCTTCTGGCGTAAACAGCGGAGCAGTTCGATCACCACTGGAAGGGGCAACCAACACCGGCCGTTTTAGCGCGGATAGCTGGACCTATGGAAATGCTTACGACGCGCCCGCTGGATTAAGAATCTGGAACCCGGTGATGGCAAAATTGCGCAGTGGCGGCAAGGTTACCGGCGGAACCATTTTTTCAGCGAATGACCCCAGTACTTATTGCGCTATGGCCAATGCCGGCTACGATTTCACCTGGATGGAAATGCAGCACTCTCAGCACAACTGGGATGAAGTTTCGCGCATGTGGCGCACCTGTCCCCATGCTGCTGTGCCTGGCGTGCGCGTTGCCTACACCGACGAGCGAGAAATTCAGCACGCGCTGGATGCTGGCGCCATGGTGCTTGTGGTTCCTACTATAGATACCGTGGAAGAAGCGCAGGAGGTGGTGAACTGGGCCTATTTCCCACCGCTGGGTCGTCGCAGTAATGGCGGCGGCCAGGCATTCTCCCCAGAGGTGTGGGGTGGCGTTCCCGGAGGTTACCGCGCAACGGCCAACGATAACCTGGTGCTGGTGTTGATGATCGAAACCATGGAGGGCGTAGAGAATGCGGCGCAGATTGCCAAGGTTCCCGGCGTCGATGCAATTTTTGCAGCCAGCGGAGACCTGGGTAATTTTTCGGGATACCGACAGGGTACACCTGACTATGAACGAATTATTAACATCGTTCACGATGCCGCCATTGACGCTGGGATACGTCTTTGTGGTTCTTTGGCCTGGCGCGATCGCCCTGATTTCACTTGTTTTCAAGCTGGCAGTGAGATTGCAGCCATTTCCCGAGGCGTTACTGAGGAATTAGGTGAGCTGAAAAATACGCAGGGTAGGGTGCTGGAGGGACCATTCGCTAACGGCAATGCTAAATAAATGGGGTCAGAGTAAATAAATAAATGGGGTCAGAGTAAATATACAGTAGTTTTAGCGGAAACCGCGCCATCTGATCCGGGGAGGAAAGGGAGGATAGGGGAAGGAGGATAGGGGACACTAACAATTTAACAATTTAAGATAGTGGACTGTGTTTCGGGCAGGCTAATTGCAGTGCGGCGGCTCGGGGCGAAAGAATCCAAACAGGCTTAAGCCTGTTTGTCCGCTCTAGCTTCTCGCAATGCGCCGTCTGCGCTGCTGCCGCCGCTTTCGAACCATATCGATGCCTCTCATCCAGTCCCTGAACGCCATACATAAAAAAGCCCAGCTCAAGCTGGGCTTTTTTATGTATGGCGTTCAGGGGCGGAATTGAACCACCGACACGAGGATTTTTAGCAGAACGTGTGACCGATCCGTCAATTGAATCAAAGCACTAAAAACACCAAGTCGCAGAGTGCTATGGATTTATCAGTAGAAGTGGTCAGAATTACTGTATATTTACTCTGACCCCATTACTTAATCAACCAGCTATTCCGTAGCTTTGCCTAACAAACGTAATACGGCAGAGATGGTTGCATTGTAACCTCGTGACCCTTGTGTGTAGAAAGCGCCATGACTTTCATTGCTAATCAGGCGCACATTGATTTCATCTCCGGCTATCACGGCCAATGCTGGATAGTCCGGTGGCGTGCGCATCGATGTCTTGCCCTGGGCCAGCACCCGGGGCAGCGAAACAGGATAGCGGTAGGTGCTTACAACATATTCCTGGGGGATGCCCCAGGGCAGCCACTCCAAAGGAGAGATTTGCAGGAAGTTGTCGATATTGTCTTCCACCGGGCCACCAACGAGTTTTTCCAGCAAGGGTTCACCGCAGTATATCTCTCCTGTTTCCCCAATAGAGTCGATCATCAAGGGGTTGATGTAAGCGTCCGTCATGACCAGCGCCACTGGGCTCACCTGAGGTTCAACGTAGATCTCGCTGTTGGGCGGCAACTGAGAGCGCATAGCCAGCCAGGCGCCGAAATGACCGCCGGATGAATGGCCCACGACCACCGCTTGTTGCAAATCTACAGGGTAGCCCTCGCCAATTTCTTTCAATGCATCAAAGCCATTGCCCAGGTCCTGCCAGGTGCCTGGCCAACCGCCACCGGGATTTGTGGCTCCTCGATATTGCAAGTTCCAGGTAGCAATTCCATGCTCGTTCATGGCTTTGGACATGACGCGATAGTTCTCGATCATGCGATTGGAAGAGCGCCAGCAACCGCCGTGCAGAAGGGTGACTACCGGAAACGGCCCTGCGCCGGCGGGCAGGGACAATTCACCGTATTGAAGCGGATCCGGCCCATAGGAGATTTTGATTTGCGCGAGTGTGCACACGGGCAAACCTAAGGCGATGAGGGTGAATGTCAGAACAAACAGCTTTCTTGCAGTTTTCATGGGCTGTACCTGCTTTTTTATAACTACGTGGTTCTTTTCCGGCGAATGTCGGCATTTGAAGTAGTAACAAGTTAAGCCTCAACAAAGGAAATATCAACTTTACTCTACCCAGATACAGGGGCTCGCATAAATTAACAACTTAGCAAGTTGTGCATTGTTTCTTTTGCGGGCATGAGCCAATTGTTTGTCAGCTAAACAGTTGGGAAAGAGCAACGAGTCTGGCCATATGAAAAACCCAGTAGCCGATGGTATGCGGCGCCAAACCATTGCCAGCATTTGCAGGGATGCAGCAGAACCGGCGAGTGTAGTGCCCGAATCCAATTTCCATCAGCATGCTCTAGACAGTGTAAACCCTTAGGACATATAGGCATTTTTTGTTAATCTTCGAGACATGCCATTTACCCTTATGCCGTGAGTTTGTTTGGAGGGTACTATATCTGGCGAGGATCGCTGGGGTACACTGGCCTTCCAAGAGGAATAGTTTCTAATAAGGCAGGAAATTGCACACCGGAATTACAGGGATTATCAGCTTCCTGCACGTAATTCGATGACTGATAGGTCAAAAATAGGGGCTCTAGATGAAAAGATCCGTTACCGCTGTCTCGGCTGTAGTACTGGGGCTAGGACTGGGGCTAGTCTTGATGCTGGCACTGGTTGGATTCGAATCTCCCAGTGAGCAAGAGACAGAATTAAGCGTTTCTTCAGATTTTGATACATCCCATTCTCCTAATTCTCCTAATTCTCCTAGCAGTCTTGAAGTTGACTCTGAGAACCTGACGGCCGTCGTTCAAACATACTGCCAGGTATGTCATAACGACGCGATGATGACAGGGAATCTCTCACTAGCGGGATTCGAAGTAGAAAACGCGCCGAACCACCCTGAAACCGCTGAAAAGATGATTCGAAAATTGCGAGCTGGCATGATGCCGCCGCCGGGCATGCCGCGGCCGAGTCCAGAGATTCTCTTGGCGCTAGTAGATGAGTTAGAGACTCGAATCGACCAGAACGCTGCCGCGAATCCCAATCCTGGTGTTAGAAGATTCCAAAGATTAACCCGAGCCGAGTATGAAGAAAGCGTGCAGCAGCTTTTCGATTTGGAGATAGATGCAAGCCGCTGGCTTCCACAAGACACTTACCTGGGGAATTTCAATAATCTATCCGCAGCTCAAGGCCTATCTGCCACGCTATTGGAATCCTATCTTAGGGCAGCGGCAGAAGTCAGCCGCGTTGCGCTGGGTAATCCCGATGCTGTGTCTGCTTCTTCCCAATACACCAATCCAATCCATGTCTCGCAACACGCATGGGATCATCTGGAAGGCACTCCGTTTGGTACACGAGGAGGGATGGTAGTTACTCATGATTTTCCAACAGACGGGGAATATGTCATTTCTATTGATACGCTTTTTGGTAGAGGTCTTCCCGGGCACGATCTGGATATCACCATTGATGGAAATGCAGTGGCTCAGTTAGCGCTGGCACACAATGGCGATTCTGGCATACCAATTCAGACTAAGCCGGTTTTTGTACCGGCAGGTCAACATAAAATTGCAGCGGCTTTTGTAAAGCGCATCGAAGGCCCCTACGAAGATCGGCTCAGCCCATTCATGTGGTCTTTTGTGGGAGGAGAAGATGCGCAGCAGTGGGCAAACTATGGCATCACGGCGCTTCCGCATTTGTCTGACTTAATGGTCACCGGCCCAGTTACCTCTGGACCAGTTTCGGAAACACGTAGTAGAAGTAGAATTTTCTCCTGCTACCCCGATACTGAAAGCGAGGCATATGACTGTGCGCAGCAGATTATTTCTCGAGTTGCTACTCAAGCTTATCGGCGCGCCATAACTGATGAGGATCTTGAAGGGCCGATAGGTTTTTATGAGCAATACGCAGAGAATTCTGGATTTGAGATAGGCATCCGCACCGCACTACAAAGTATTCTTGCTAACCCGGCGTTTTTATTTCGATTTGAAGAGCAGCCTGAGGGTGTTCTGCCTGGGGAGCTCTATCAGTTAGATGCAACGGCTGTGGCTTCGCGTATGTCATTTTTTATATGGGGGTCTGGCCCCGACGACCAGTTGAGGGAGTTGGCTATTCAAGGTGAGCTCTCCAACCCCGATGTGTTGGAAGCCCAGGTTGAGCGAATGCTGGCGGATCCGCGCTCCAAAAATTTAGCCACGAGCTTTGCCTCACAGTGGCTGAGGTTGCAGGAAGCTGGAAAGAATGACCCTGAGCCTTATCTATATCCCGATTTCACGGGGCAACTCAAAGAAGACATGATTCGGGAAACTCAATTGTTTTTTGAGAATCTGATTACCCAAGACAGAAGCCTGTTGGAGATCGTATCAGCGGATTACACTTTCGTGAATGAAAGACTCGCCGAGCACTATGGGATTGAAGGCATCATTGGCAACGAATTTCAGCGAGTTAGCTATCCGGATGAGAATCGCCGTGGCCTTTTCGGCCATGGCAGTGTGCTCATGCTGACTTCTATGTCGAATCGAACCTCCCCGGTGCTCCGAGGCAAGTGGGTCATGGAAGTGATCATGGGCAATCCACCTCCACCACCGCCACCGGACGTGCCTGCGTTGGAAGCAACTGGGGGTTTTGAACCAGGAAAAATTCTTACCACCAGGGAGCGGATGGAAATACATAGAGCCAATCCCACCTGCAACGCTTGTCACCAGTTCATGGATCCCATCGGCTTGGCATTGGACAATTTTGATGTCACAGGCGCCTGGCGAATTCGGGAAGATGGAAGGGCGCTGGACACATCGGGTACTTATTACGATGGCACAGAAATTGATACCCCGAAGGATTTGAACGAAGTAGTTATAAAACGGCCAATTCCCATTGTGCGTAGTTTTACAGCCAATCTTTTGGCTTATGCCATGGGCAGGCGGATTGAGTATTTTGATCATCCAACTGTTCGAAAAATAGTTAAAGACGCAGAGGCGAGTGACTATCGATTGTCCTCGTTCATCTTAGGGGTCGTACGCAGTGATCCGTTTCAAAAGATGCAAGTTCCACTATTGTCAGTCGCTGATACTAACGAAGGAGTATAGAGGCATGAAATTCATCACCGGAAAACATCTTTCACGCAGGGCGTTTATTGGGAAGATGGGTGCAGGCGTTGCACTGCCTTTCTTGAGTGCTATGGTGCCAGCAGGGCGCGCATTGGCAGCTAGCTCCAATGCCTCTACACCCGCAAGGCTTGTTTGTATTGAAGAGTCTATGGGATGCGCTGGCGGGAGTGATTGGGGGCATGGCAGAAATCTCTTTGCTCCTCAGGGCATAGGCAGCGATTTTATCATCGGCAACGATAGTCAGCTGAAACCGCTGGAAGCCTATCGGGATTATCTCACCGTTGTGAGCTCTACCGATTGCAACATGGCGAATCCTTTTAATGCAGATCAAATCGGGGGCGATCACGATCGTTCTACCGCTGTTTTCTTGACTCAAGCGATGCCAAAGCAGACTCAAGGGTCTGATATGGAAATTGGAGTCTCTATCGATCAGCTTCATGCACAACGCTTTGGCCAGGATACGGTGCTGCCATCGCTGGAGCTGTGTATTGAAGAAATCGATCGTGGTGGTGGCTGTGCCTATAACTATCACTGTGCTTACACAACTTCTCTAGCTTGGGCATCACCGAGCCAACCTTTACCCGCTATTCGGGAGCCCCGCGCTGTGTTTGAGCGCTTGTTTGGTGCAGGAGACTCCGAGCAAGACAGAATCCAAAGGAGAAGCACTGATAAAAGCATGCTGGACTGGATGGTTTCTGAGGTGGACAGATTGAGTAAATCATTAGGTGCTACGGATCGAGTGGCTCTGGATGATTACCTGCAACATATACGGGAAGTAGAACGTCGAATTCAATTGATGGAATCTCGAAACGTTAGTGGCGATGAAAGAGATATGCCCGAGGCACCTTCCGGCATACCTGGTACGTGGGAGGAACACATGCAGATTATGTTCGACCTGCAAGTGCTGGCTCTGCAGTCGGATATGACGCGAGCAATTACATTCAAGACTGGTTTTGATCAGTCCAACAGGACGTTCCCGAACAGTGGAACTACCAAGTCAATTCATGGTGCTTCGCATCACGGTAATGTGCCTGATGATATTTTGGACTTCCATAAGATCAATACTTATCGCATGGGTGCGCTCGCCTACTTTCTGGACAAGATGAAGAATACGATGGATGGCGATGGATCTTTATTAGATAAAACTGCAATCGTTTGGGGATCTCCCATGGGCGATTCCAACCTGCATAATCACATCCGCTGTCCTTTGCTGCTGATGGGACATGCTAACGGTGCTCTGCAAGGCAATATGCATATCGCTGCTGCAGAAGGTACGCCAATGGCTAACGCGTTCGTTAGCTTAATGAATGGTATGGGCCATGAGCTGAACAGCTTCGGCGACAGCAATGGTGTTCTGGACTTGTCGATGTCTAGAGCTGTGACATCAACAGGGGCGGCGGTGTGATGAGCATGTTCACGAGGCTCCGGCTTGCAGCATTGGCTGGGCTATCGTTTTTAGTGTTTGCGTCTACATTGAGTGTTGCCTCCGAGTTGATAGACGCAACTCGTGCAGGTGATGCGCAAAGAGTAGCAAGACTGCTTACCGATAGAGCTGATTTGAATGAGGCAACAGGCGATGGCATGACAGCCGCGCACTGGGCTGCTCAATCTGGGCATGTCGCAATCCTTCAATCTCTGCTGGAGGCAGGTGCTGACGTAGACCCAGCGACGAGAATAGGGAGTTATACGCCGCTACATATTGCCAGCGATCAGGCAAACGGCGCTATTGTCAGCTTGCTTTTGCAAGCTGGCGCAGACGTCAATGCAAGCACTACCAATAGTGATGCTACGGCTTTGCATCTGGCCGCCCAGGCGGTAGGTGGTGCTGAATCGGTAGAGGCGCTGCTTGAACATGGTGCCGATGTTAACGCCAAAGAGGGAGCGGCTGGGCAGACACCTTTAATGTTCGCTGCAGCCAAGAACAGAGTTGAATCTGTCGAATTGCTTCTAGCTGCCGGAGCGGACCCGTCCGCTTCGACAATCGTTGTGGAAGTATTGAAGGAAGTTTTTGCTGATCGACAGGCAAGTCGTTTTTTACAAGATGCGCTTTCGGAGTACACCAATAACGACAAAGCCCTGGATTCATCTGCAGTAGATAAAGTTCAAGCAGCGATCAAAGCGCAGCGAGAATTTTTGCAATCAGGCGAGGCTTACCAAAATTTTAGCCCTGAAGCCTTAATTACTTTGCGTCCCGATTATCCAGAAGGGCCAGATCTGCCAAGACCTCCCTATCGTGAATCCTTGGTGGGCGCTACCGGTGGCATGACGGCTTTGTTGCATGCGGCCAGGGAAGGGCATTCAGAGTCTGCAATTGCGTTACTTAAAGGCGGTGCAGACGTTAATCAGGTGAGCGGCGCAGATGCAACAACCCCGTTACTCATAGCGTCCCTCAACGGTCAATTTGACGTGGCCATGCTGCTTATCGAGTACGGCGCCGATCCCAATCTAGCAGCAAAAACCGATGGCGCAGGCCCGCTATTTGCGACACTGCAGACACAATGGGCGCCTAAATCCAACTTTCCTCAGCCCAGGGCGCAGGACTTACAAAAAACTGAGTACATGGAAGTTGTCAAGGCGTTATTAGAAGCCGGCGCCGATCCCAATGTTCGTCTCAACACCCATCTTTGGTATTTCGAATACGGACTGACTAAAATCGGTACCGATCTAAAGGGTGCGACGCCTTTCTGGCGTGCGGCATATGCTCAGGATATCGCAGCCATGAAGTTACTCTTCGCGCATGGTGCTGAACCGAATATCCCAACCGCCTGGCCAGCGCCAGAAATGCGCGAGCGCAGGCAGCAGGACGGAAGACAGCAGGAAGATTCAGGGCTGCCGTATATTCCAAATGATGCATTTAATGCTTACCCAATTCATGTGGCTGCTGGGGGTGGATTTACCGGACTGGGATCATTCAGTGTCCGGAGTGTTCCTGAGAGCTTTATACCTGCTGTTAAATATCTCGTGGAGGAACTCGGTCAGGATGTGAATACTCTGGACTCATGGGGTTTTACGCCGATGCACTATGCCGCATCCAGAGGTGATAACGAGTTGATTCGGTATTTGGTGTCAGCAGGTGGTGATGTATCTGTGATTACCCGGTTAGGGCAATCGACAGCCGATATGGCGCGAGGAGGGCGGTCCGGTTTCTTTACCAGGGTTGCCTTTCCTGAGACTGAGAAGTTATTAATCGAATTGGGATCTACTTTGGAATGTCTGCATACGCATTTTTTGGATACCGGAGATTTTTGCGAGTTGGCGGGGGTGGAGGATCCTTGGAATCCAAACTCCAATTAAAGGAGAGTAAATGGGAGTAAATGGGGACAGACCACGTTTAATCGGAATTGGTATGTGGTCGCCCTGGTTTTCCCGGTCTTGTTCTTTTTCCTAGAGCTAATTCAACTTCTCGCTGAAACCTGTCATTCCCCAGAACAAAGTTTCCATTTGTCGCGGAGCGAATCGCGTTTATTTCTCGTTCGCTCAGCGCACTCTTGATCAACTCTTGATAAGCAAGTAATCGCTCTCCTGAATCAACCGCAAGATTCGAATAAAGTGGGTGTGGACTGATAAGGGAATTAGGTTGTCCAGCACCATTAAAGCTGAAGCTCGACCATTGATAATCTTGCGGATGACCTACCATTCCCGCTCTCACTGGGTTTAGCTCAATGTATCGATAACAAGATAGGACATACTGGTCTTCTTGAGTGATGCATGACTTGAAACGACCTTCCCAAAGGGTGCCTGTACGTTGGTACGTTCTGTTGATGAATTGGACAAAACGCTGCCCTAGGTTTTTCATCATTAGTGAAGCTGACTCGCTCTCAGCAGGTGTAACCAGTAGATGCACATGATTAGTCATTAAGCAGTAGGCATGAACCTGACAACCAAACGTTTCAGCCTGCAATTCCAACTGCTCAAGAAAAAACAGATAGTCTTCTTGGTGATAGAAACACGCGCTGCGATTATTTCCACGTTGAATGATGTGCCATGGTATGCCGGCTAAGGCGAGGCGGGCTCTTCGGGGCAAATTGGGTTCCTGAATCGAGAATTCAATTATCTAAGAGAATAGCTATTAAGATAGTTGACCCTTCTCAGAACACCAAACTTTCTATAAATTGTGGTCTGTCCCCGATTTATCCCAAATTTTCTATAAATTGTGGTCTGTCCCCGATTTATCGCTTGTCCCCGATTTATCCTTGTGTCCCCGATTTATCCCTGCCGCAGTTAGTCGAACCATCGACACCGGGGTTTGCAGGAGAACGCGTGGCCGATTCATTATTTAGGTCAATAAATTAAAACTAAGTTGAAACCCTGCGGACACCGATATGAATTGCCACTGATGCAGCGAGCAATACTAGCGCCACGGCCAACAACAACACTTGAGAAAAGCCAAATAGACCTCCAGCTGGCAGCGCTAGTGTTAGCCCGGAAAGGCCTATCAAAACTCGCATCGCCATGCCGGAGGCGCCCTTTCCTAAAGTACCTAAGCCAATTAGGTAGCCTTGCAATGCTGCCGACACGAGAACTACGCCGACTAGGGCCGTTGAGATAGCTTGGATATTTTCCATGGCAGAGCCCTGTAACAACAGAGCGGGATTGAATACGAAGAAGAAAGGTACGAAGTAGATGATCGCTCCGAGGCGCATCGCCTCGAAGCCGGCGCGCATCGGTGATACTTGAGCTACGGATGCAGCGGCGAATGCTGCCAGCGCCACAGGTGGTGTGATGAAACTTAACATGCCCCAGTACATAACGAACATATGACTAGCAAGAGGATCTAGGCCGGAATTAGTAAGAGCTGGTACTAGTACGATGGCTAGGAATATATAGGCAGCGGTCACAGTCATGCCGATGCCTAAGATAAAGCTCGTGAGTGCACCCATCATCAACAGCACTAGGACATTGTCACCGGCGAGATAAACTAAGTCGTTGGCAATGGTGCCGGCTATGCCTGTTACTGCTAAGCCACCGATGATTAGACCTATGGCCGCCAAGATTCCCGCTAGCTCGGCTAACAGTTTTCCCATGGTCGCGACTAAGCGCATGAATTTTTCTGGCGTTAGTTTGTGCATTGTGAATTGATTAATCACTAGTAACATAGCGGTCGCGTAGAAAGGCGCCACTGCCTCGCGCTGCAGGTATACCAACATAAAGATCAGCGCGGCAAAGACGAAGATGAAGTACCAGCCTTCCTTGAACACCTGCCCTAGCTTCGGCAATTCTTCCTTCGGCAAACCCTCGAGATTCTCTCTTGCCGCATACGCGTCGATCTGCATATACAAGCCGAAAAAGTACAGTACCGACGGTACGATGGCTGCCACCGCTACGGTGGTGTAACTAACATTGAGGAAGCTAGCCATGACGAAAGCGGTTGCCCCCATGATCGGTGGCATAAACACACCGCCGGTGGAGGCACAGGCTTCAACGCCTGCTGCGTATTCTTTGCTGAAGCCAACTCGGCGCATCGCCGGGATTGAAAGCGGGCCTGTAGTGAGCACGTTGCTGATTGGCCCGCCGCTCATGGAACCCATTAGGCCACTTGAGAAGATAGAAACCTTGGCCGGACCACCTCTTAGATGGCCTAACAGCGCGAAGGCGAAGTTAATAAAGAATGGGCCGCCACCGGTGTACTGTAGCGAGATGCCAAAAATCAAGAAGCCGAATACCAGCTGTGCGAAGACGCGCATTGGAATTCCGAATAGGCTTTCCTCTCCCATAACATGAAACATGGCGACTTCATGTACGGGAATACTTAGCGCCGCAACCACATCCGGTAACTTGTCTGCAAAGGTCGGGTATAAAGAGAATACCAAGACGATGGCGAAAACTGGCCATCCTCCTGCTCGCCTGCCTGCCTCCAG
>Ga0307994_1000436_pt1 | contig 29498 bp, 25 predicted proteins | sample EllFjometagen261_FD_203171 | JGI IMG/M metagenome (GOLD analysis project Ga0307994, IMG submission 203171) | Marine microbial communities from Ellis Fjord, Antarctic Ocean - #261 | ecosystem: Environmental > Aquatic > Marine > Unclassified | place: Southern Ocean | collected 2014-11-02 | reverse complement strand
AAGGTGTACTGACCCTTCGGGTCGCTGACTCGGTCGCAGCTGAAGATGCCAGCATCGCTCACGAACGACTTGAGCGCGGCGGCACACGTGGACGCATGGTGATCGAGTTTTAACGTTTGAGCATTGAATGAACTTTCATTAGACTGCCGCACGTCTTACTCAACGAACAGCGAGAAAAGCTATGAATGCACTAAAAAAAGCGGGCGTTATTGGCCTGTGGTTACTGTTGATATTAACCACCGCCATTGTTACCGCTGCTGTTAAGCAACGTTCTGCGGATGGTCCGAACCGGGTTTTTTCTGGCGGCGCGTTAGTCACAGGCAACCTTTATAGCGGCGTCGAACCGAACTGGAGCTTTGTTAACGACATTGACACGCTCGAACTGCAATTGCTCAATCCAGAACAGTCTCGACGAATTTGGACCGCGTCTGTTGATGGAAAAATCTACGTATGGTCGGGTTATATGAACAGTACGGTGGGCAAGCTTTGGAAGAGTTGGCCGGCCCAAGCTGAGCAAGATGGTCGCGCCGTTGTGCGGATTGATGGCGTGCGCTATGAACGTCAGTTGGTACGCATTACCAGTGGCGCAGGCCTCGAAGCGTTGACCGAGCTAATGAACGATAAGTACGGATCGGCAGCAACACCGGCAGTCATAGATTCAGGTGATCTGTGGCTGTTTGAAGCCGCGCCAAGAACGACAGAGGGAGCACAATAATGAAAAATTTATATGCACGTATCGCCATTGTTGTCGCCGTAACCGCACTGAGCGTATGGTTCATACCCGGCATTGATGACGCCGTTGAATTCTTTTTCCAGATTGTGGTTCTGATCGCTTCGAGCTAACCCCGCGGCGATCAGCCGATCGGTTGCTGAATTGAATACAAGTGAGCGAGCGGTCGTCCTTCGACCGCTCTGCTTAAGCGGTCCTCCTATTTTACATGACACGATCTAGTTAATGCTCTGCAAGCAGCAATTTAATCCCACTCAATCGCTGCCGGAGGCTTGATGGAAATATCATAGGTGACCCGCGATATGCCACTGATCTCATTGATGATACGCGTTGATACACGCTCGAGGAATTCATAGGATAGGTGCGTCCATCTGGCGGTCATAAAGTCGATGGTTTCAACCGCACGCAGCGCAATCAAGTATTCATAGCGGCGCGCGGCGCCAACGACACCAACGGACTTAACCATTCAAACCCAGCGTGAAACAGGATTACTGGGATCACAGCTAGGGCGCGCAGCCCGTCTATCTCAGCACGATATCTCAAGTAATTTTCACCCGTGAAAAAACGTTATTATTAAGTTACTGACGCGTGATTCTCTGAAAGAGCGCCATAAATAGAATCTAGTAAATCAATTGCCGATTCACCCACCAATCAACACCAGCGGACACCCTAGCGCTATTGAACCTCCGTGCGCGGTATTATCACCCATACGGGCTGCCGGCTTGTTACCAATCAGAACCGTCGCACTACCCTTCATAATTGAGTCTGGGGGCCCAACACATATACAACTGTCACCAAGACAGGCTGCCGGCATCCCGCCGACAAGTACATTAGGTGTTCCTGGTCCCAAAATTGGCCCACCGACATGAGGTATCGGTGGCACCGCCGGAGAGAGCATGGGGCAGAGGTGCATATCACTTAAACGCGCTGCAGGAGGCATTCAAAGTGCCTCGTACCGGTTTATGTTACGAGTATCAACAACCAAGAACATAAGTCACATCCCGCAAAGATACAAAAGAATCGCTGCATTAACTGCGTGACCGACCATGTTGTCTGGTGGCAATACGACGGGTAAATCAGGCGCTACAATAGAGCCAGTACCACACCAGAATACCGCGTAAGCTAACCATGCGCAGGAGTTATCCAGACCCGTCCTGTCAGCTAATTGTTGGAGCCTTATCCTTATCGTTTCGTTCGGTGATGCTAACCACTCTCTGACCAGCTCAACTAAATGCTGCTGATCATCTGGCAAACCCTCACGTCCAGAAATCTGATTGTACCCCCAACGAATGCAAGGCATTACCGGTAGAAAGTGAGCCGTAAGCTGAATCGCGTCTCGCTCAAGACCATCTTGCTGCAAGACCGCGACCCCCTGCTCAGGCGACATGTTTGGCTTCAAACGTTGCTTGGCTTCGTCGCTAACGGGATAACGAGACATCACCATGTCTATAGTCGTAAACGTCGCCTGCGCGATTAACGCCGGGGGAAGAATATCCATTGCTGTTATAAATTTCCTAATTAATCTTCACAAGACCACCGGAGATCTCTGTAATCGCCGCTGCGCCCACCTTGGTCATCGCCGAAGAGTTAACCTCAGCACCCGCTTTACCTTCCAATTTCGCCATAGCCGGCGTCGTCACATTTACGCCAGCGTCACCCGATAAATTAGCCTGCGCTGTGGCCTTGATATCAATTTTAGCCTTGGCTGTAATTTCGGTATTGAGCTCGCTACTAATTTTAAAACCCAGCGCTTTGAAGGATGAATCTTTTTCAGATGTGACTTCCAAAGTATCACAACTAATTTTGATTTCGGTTGGCGTAATGGTTAGCTTACTACTGCCTACTATCAGTTCTATCTTGTCCTCAGCCGACATCTTTACGGTCTTCGCTTTATGCGTGTAACCATTAGTAACCGCTATAGCCAGCGTATCCTCCACTGTATATTTACTGGTCTTTTTAACTGTACTTGCAGCATCACCATCAATCATCGCAGTCGCGTTGTTTTTGACGTTAAGGTCAAAATCTTTCGCCGCATTAAAAGCTAACTTTTCTTCATCTTTTTTATCGTCAAAACATATTTCGTTCGCTTCTCCCTCAAGCGCTGTCCTTATACCTGACTGGGTAGAATCTTTGGTAGGATAGAGAGGCTCGTTCGTACCGTTGTATACACTACCAACAACGATAGGCTGATCAATATCACCACCCATAAAATCGACCAGTACCTCATCGCCAATCCGCGGCACGAATTGCATACCCGCTTTACTTCCAGCAACAATCTGAGCAACCCTAACCCAGCAGCCTGCAAGATGAGTGGCATTGTTGTCCCACAGAAAATCTAGTCGTACTCGACCCATATCGTCCTGGTTAATGGAACCGCTGTCATCAATCGTCCCTGTCTCAGAAACAACAACTGCGCTCATTAACCCAGGCGCTCTAGGCTTATCTCGATGATCCGGCGTAAAGGGTATCCCCACTGCACGGCAATGAAATTCACAGCGGAACGAACTGGCCGCGGCTTTTTCTAAGTCGATTGAGAATACCGCGCTATTTACTAAATAGTCACCAGCGGATACCTTATCTGGATGACTGGATAAATGCATTGACTTGCCTACTTCGATGAAGTTTGAATCTGTCACAGCCACAATATCTTCGTAATGGCTATCTTGCTGTGCCTGAAACTGGGCAGCCAACGGTGCCAAGTCATTAAAGCTTCCCGATGCTGGTAGTATTCCAAACAACTCTCTTAATTTGTTCTTAAAATTGCTAACCTTCGAGTTTGAAGACTGCTTTTTCACCTTAACCTTGGTGGGCTTTTTGTAATCATAACCTGTCAGCGTAACCGAATTTCCGGTTAAGAAGTGCTTCTGTTCCCATCCAGTTAGCACCTGTCGGGTTCCCGTCCTTGTGCTAAAGTAGTCAAACTGAGCCTCTTTATTCTTTTCAACGGCCGCAGTACTCAGCTTTATGACCATATTATGATCCCGATCATCATGATCAAAGTAATACGTCACGCCTTCCTCTGCCATTATTCTCTCTGCAAACTCTAGATCCGACTCATTAAACTGAGTGCAGTAGACTCGTTTCTTTGAGGGCATCGACAAAAATTTGTAGCAGCCTTTAAACCCAGCTGTGTCGAATATTTCGGTTAATATCCCCTTAAGCGACTCATTTTGGAAGATTCGATTAACTTGGTTGAATTTTAACAACCAGAGCCAAGGCCGCAGGGTTACCTCGTAGTAGTTGACGCTGTCGCTTTCTGAAGGAAGCGATGTAATATCAACAATATGTCCGTTGAAATGCCGCAACACATTGGATGTTCCGGTAATTTCCTGTGACCAAGTTACAGATAAAGAGGATCCCAGATACTTCGAAGGCTCAAAAGTCTCCGCTGCCAGTTTTAGCTGTATCTCAAAGACAGAAGACATCGCATAGGAAGCTGACAATGCCCGTACTTGATACTGTTTTTTATCTGAAGCGGTAGCACTCAGATTACTTTTTTCAGAGACAATAAAGTTATTCATGGTTAAGAGTCCTTACGCACACTTCACACTAAAACTGATGGGGAGGCTTCAGACCGGGGAAAGTCAGGTCACTAGCTTGGCTTGCTCTGCCCCTACCGAAATCTCCTGTGAAACTCGCTTCAAGATCATCATCTAACTTTACTCGGTAAATCTTGCCGGAACCTTGATGACGGTATTTATCTAACATCCGGAATATGCCCCAGACACCAGGAAACTCATCTTCCAATAGCTTTTTACTGCTATTTGATACGCGAAGAGTAACGCCTGTATCGGAATAAGAGTCCGGCCAAACCGTGCGCTCTCGCAGCCGCGGGCCGTGCCGGTAAAGAATATTAACCTCGCCAGCTATTATCTGAAGCAAGGTCAGTTGAGGTGACATCGAAAGATCACTAATGTTAATCTCTATTTCTATTTTTTTGCCCGCATCATCTAGCAGCTGTTTTTGAATACGCGCCAGGCCATTCAGATACTGCGCTGCAGCTGAGCTCGCGACTACTGTCTGGTTCCTGTTAAAGGTGACCAACTCGAAACCACCGTTAACCTCAACAAAATGAGAAAAGACCTCTTTATTAAACTTAGAGACCGGGCCCTGCCTATTAAAATAACTTTCCAATAAGTCTAGCGGTACATCTTGCGTAGAGGTTTCTTCAAATGGATATAAGCTACCTAGACTTTTGCTGAAAGGCACCACAACCTCTTTTTGCCAACGCGACTGGAGATAACTAGACAACCGAGTTTTTACCTGCTCGTTCAGTTTATTAATCGCTAGACTAGACAGTTCACGAGTCAACCGATCACTTTGATCGCCCTGATCTCCCTGCCATAATCCGGAAAATGAGGCGTGAGTTTTTAGGCCAACAAAGTCATTAAACAGAAACTCCCCAGGCACGACCGATGCTTCCATCGCGACCTTCCAAGCCTTTAGAGACATTATTGATGCATCGAAAGCACTATATATCCGTTCCTGTTCCGCGGCATTGCCAGTGATCAAAGGATAAGAACGAAAAGCTTTTTCTATCTCTCCGGCGATTCTAGCCTGCTCTGTTTGGACTTCTTCAGCGCTCGAATAGCCTACGATTTCATTTTCTAGCTCGGCCCCTACGGCCCTACCCACCAGGCGTTCTGAACCTTTATTCAGTGCTAGTGGCAGCTTACTCGACTGTGCTATTTCTTTTATCTTTTTAGATGACTTAACCTCTGGACTGGCGACAATAAATCGTGCGAGCACCGAATACATACCTTTAACCGGCGCCTTTCCTCCCGTCAAATCTCCCACCAGGGTATTCAGGTCAACGTCGGTAACACTAATATTGCGTTCCAGATTCTTCCAATATGTCACGTATTTTTCCACGTATGCATAACTCAGATAGGAAGATATCTGCTCGATCTCAATTGGCGTGGGTTCACTTTCAAACAAAGCTCGATTCTGACCCAAAAGCTCCTGCATAAAATGCGAATTACTTAAAAAAGAGACTTTCTTCATACCTTCCGGGGTATAGAGCAAGGGGACCCGATAATCTTTGTACTCGGACTTGAATTCAAATAACTCAGCAGCGTTGGCAAATAGTTCACTTTGGATATCTATTGATCGTCGCAATTCTGGACGCGATTCAATATAAGCGTAGAGTAGAGGTCGCTTGTTAACCGATTCCAATTCTTTTTCTACTAACGGCATCAGTTCCTTCTCGCGATATCCACACGACGGCACAGCGTTAAAATCTAATTCATAAGAGTCCGACATCAACCGTAGAAATTGTGCACGATGACCAACCGAAAGCGTCCCGGACTGCGAGAGTGACTCATCCAGGTAGGCTGTTACCGCTGCCTCAGATGCCGCATCATCACTACAAAAATCGTCATAGACTCTCTTGGAGTTGATGAGTTGAAGGTGTTGATTCGTCTCAAGATAAACGAACATCTCTCCTTGCAGGTAACGGACAATTGCTGGAACCAAACCGAGGGACAATTGTTTCTCGTAGAACGCATCAAACTGCTTAAGCCTGCTCTGATGACCATCCCAATTAGAGCGCAGAAAGGACTCTCCGACATACCAAGGCTTGCCACTTATCTCAGAGATTAAATCCTCGCGAAAGAGATGGAGAATGTGCAGTGAAGCGATCGTTGTCTCAGGGTTTTCGACATCGGATTTTTGGCGTTTAAGGGACAGCTCATAACTGGAAATCATTTTTTTATAGTATGCATCTTGCTTCTTTGCATATTCAAAGGAAACATAGGCCCCGAGCGAGGTCACAAGCATTATACCAACAACAAATAATGCCATAAGGGCCTGTTTCAACCAGTACCGTCGTAGCTGCTTTTTATCAATTGGCGCCTCGTTTGCGGACGGTAATATTGATTCAGCATAGGCGGAAAATAACGAATTTCTTGGGCTCAATAATCGAGCGGAGCCAGCACGTAAGCTAGTCTGATTAAGCTTAATCAGAGCATGTGCGGAGACAATATCCACGCGCACATCAGAGCCCGCATCATCTAGCAGGCTCAAACTGGCAATCCTAAACGGCACCTTGAGCCCATTATAGTTTGTTAAGGCATCGGCCAGACGCAGCAACGACCGTTTCAGATAAACCAATTGAAACGGGCCTAGCAATTGTTTCCTCTTAAAATCTTGATCTAACTGAGCCGCTACCTGCCTCAACCCCGAAGAAAATAGGCTCTTGAAAAGCGAGTCATATGCCTGGCTAAGCGCGCCGGTATTACCGCCTCCGCTTTTTTCTTCGCCGTCATCAACGACGCTTAGCGTTACCGAAAGGTCCTTAACATCCTCGACGGTGTGCACGGCTTCCGACAACCCATCAAGCTTATCTATTCCCCGAAGAAAGAGATGCAGGGGCAGCACTACCGGTGTCCTATGATATAACGATTGAAGACTTGACTTACAGGTGGCGACAATCGCTTGGAGATCGAGCTGCTTTCGGGTGATTAGGGCATATACGTCGAGTACCAATAATGCGCCGTTGAAAGTCCTCCTTGGGCGCTTCGTTTGGGCCCATCGTAGAAACAAATTGGGCAAATCAGCATCACCTTCGGACACATTGAGAACCCACATCAATGAGTTGCGAACGTAATAAACGTGTAGAGCGGAAGGTAATGTACCGAGGGACAAAGCATTCTCACTCTCTATACTTGCAAGTGACTGCCTATCGACAAAAGCAACATACCATGGAACTTTCTGATCATTATTACCTATCGCCAGCTCTGCCTTTAGATCAAGATATCCCGAGTCGAACATTCGCCGATATTTATTATACTTAAACCTAGATCGGACGCGTTCTAGATACCACCTTACTACCACACTAAAGATCAGAATCACTGCGCAAAGCGCAAGAAAGACCCACGCGATTTCGCTGACAAACTGAGGGAGGTTGAGATAATATCCAGCGCCTAAAACCGCGATAGCTATTAGTGACACGACCGCGACCGCTGTCATTACTAGTTTTTTTTGTGGCTCTCTCATGTCATTTCATTTTTTTCATATAGGTAGAAGCAACACAATCTCTCTCCAAATACCTTGCCGCAGCAACCGCATTTGGGCGACTAGTGACTATCGTACCGATAGCGTATCCTTTTTCTTTTTTCAAAATCTCAATTAGGTATTGCTCGTTTTGACATTTTTTCAACAACTGTTGAGCATCGTATTCTAGGGTCAAAAACGCAATTTGCACCCAATAACCCGAGGCTTGAGTAGGCTTTGAATTTAATTTCTGAGCTGTCTCCCCTAAAGAGTCGTCAGCTGTCCCCTTCGCCTGCTCTCTCATAACGGTTGGCTGAGTGAGTGACAAACCACCAGGGTTATTACTCCGCGACGAAGAACGAGCATAATCAGAACTTGCAATTTTATCTTCAGTGAAAATCTCTCTTTGCGGATTCGAACTTTCACCACGTTCGCTGACTCTCTGATCAAGCAACACCAACTCCTGCCGGCGCCGGTCATCAACTTCAGAGAAGTAGTACCAATTACCAGCCACTGACAGGGCTAACACTGCTGCCGCCATAACCGCAAAGGTTAGTGGCTGAAAACCGCTCAGCAAAATTTTAAACTTGCCCGAGTTTTGTTTGGTATCGGGTAACAGATTCGATGCGGACCCCCGGTACAATTCGGATATGGTCATATCCAACTCTGTCGCCAGCTTCATCAAGGGTGCCTGTGATGAACCATAATACCGGCCACGATACCCTAGCTGGATAAATACGAATGAAACTTGTAGCAGTTCAATATTGGCAAAGGGGTCTTCCCGCAGAGAATCCGTCAAGCTGAAAAAAACTTCACCCCCATTTCGCACGGTGAAGAGCTCGCTGACAAGCGTACTGTTCTGCCAACCAATGGTCGATGTTTTCGACTCGTGCAGTACGATATCGTCAATAAAAGCGGCGCAGAAAAAGCAAAGTTGATCCAGAGTAGTGTTCGCGATCTGTAACTTAGCCCCTGAGCGCTTGATGTTCTTAATAACCTTAATGACTCTCTGACGATACCCGTCAAGAGATTCCTCATCTTCGAGGCTAGCCACTACCTGAACATAGGAAAGAACCGGCAGACAAAGGCCAAGTAACCCAAGCTCCGGTAAGCGTGAGTCATCCAGCTCAGTCTGGAACTTCACAGCTCGTTCATCAACGAGCTGAAATTGATTGATGCTATAGTCGGACATAAAACTAAGCTATCATGAACAGCGACATCGACTCGACTTGCAGTCGAACATCCATATGGAGCGCCAACAACTCCTTTGATTCGACCATCTTGTCCCACAAATCATGTGTCATATCGATCTGAAAATACGCGCTTGTACCGTCAAATTTTAATTCTGGTGGTGGATAGGGCAACGTCATGAGATCGATGCCTGATTGAGAGCCCTTTACAATGCTGACAATCACGCCGTCTCCCGCTACTTTACTAACGTCGGGAAACTGTTTCGACACTCGGGCGAGATTCGACGACCGCACACCAAGTATCATCCTGGTCGAGGGTGAAATTTTGCTAAAGGGGATTTTGGCAAGTAGAAGCCGACGATCCGCGAAAAGGGAATCGTCCCAAGGGATCTCCCTAACGGCTTCATCCTGCGAGACCGAAATCATTCTCTTAATATTTGCAAACACCGGCTGCAATTGGGCAAAAAGATTAAAGCCCTTAAGCGGTTGCCAGGGATTCGCCTCTTCCAGCACCAAACTGGCCAACGAGTGTTCAAGCTGCTTAATTTCGATAAACAATTTACCCAATGGATACCTGAGAGAGCACGCGGTCGCTTCCAACCAAGGAATAGTACGGTAAACAAGTTGAAGTTGCTGTTGATCTTGATACAAAGATATATCTTGCTGTGTTTTCTCGCTCGCCTTGATTCGTGACATCAACTGATTAGATTTCGCCCTCGCCAACACAGACAATTCTTTTAACCGCTCAATGATAAACGAAGATGGCCCTATGGAGAGGCACTGGGGTATAAAAGAGCGATCCAGCGAAACTCTACCGTCACCCGAAACTTCTAAAACTTTTGCCACGGCGAGTTTAGCGAAACCCGTAAGGTCTTCAGATTCGAGTTTGAGTTGCAGGTTAAATTCCGCCAATTCAATCTCCATAGATCCGCTAGTGTCTGAAGACTCATCATACAAAGATGTAATCTGTGAAACGTACCTGGCTGAAAGATCATCGTACCTGTAATCGTCTTTTCCCTGATGGCTAATTGGCAATACTAGAAAGACGATTTCATCGACTACGCGGGCGTCAACATTTAACAAAATATCACCCGAAAACTGAAAGAAATTTTGATCAGGAAACTTACCCGCACATTTTTTAATGCAGACCTGCCCCAAACTTAGTGGCGACTCGTCTAACTCCAGTTCAGTAAGCCCAAAAGAAGGGGCGTAAGCAAACGTCGACTCGTCCATTCCTCGAGCGACGCTCTCCATGAACTCTTCCATCTGCTGAAAGTGCTGGGGGTAAATAAAAGTTCCATCCCGCCACACTACTTTTTTAACCACGGTCTTTACCTATATAAGTTTTTTCCATAAAGGCGCTTTTTTGAGTAAAGAAATGTTCGCCCTCAATCCGTTAATGTCAATAATGAACTTTGTCTTACCATCTACTTTCTTAGGCAAAGCGACGATCGCCATACCCTTGGCTTTTTTGTAATCTGCAAACTCTACCAATATCGCCAGAAAGCGAGTCTTCGAATTAAGAGAAGGGGTCATCGTCAAGGATGTATCTGGTAACACCGGGTAGACCAACCTACTCTCAACGAGTTCACTCCCGAGGACTTGTTTGTCCGCGTTATATAGCTTAATAAACTCTGACTGAATAAAAACTTGATCTGAGGCAAGCTGATATATCCTCACTGCGACAGGGTTCGCCTGGCCGTCGATCAAATTGGTATTGGCGCCAGCTTCCAATTCCAGTTGAAAAGTGATCGCCTTATCCTTGCCCCCTCCAAATGTCGAGCAGCCTGTCCCTAGGAGAAACAGTAATATTAGAATCGCTAGTTTCATTTTTGTTGCAAACATTCTAGTAGAATCGCTCGGTATTGCCTAACAAAATAACCACTATCTGATCGTTTTTGATAGAACTTTTTATAACTCCTCCAGTGCTTACCAAAACTATAGGCCTTGCTCTCTCCTATTATATCTTCCAACATTTCTGGTGAAAATTCTTTAATGAATTCTACAGTAGCACGATCGACAACCCGCATCATGTCTTGCTGCTGCCTCCGCTGATCTTGGATGCCATCCAAAACCAAATCGATCTTCCTTTCCAAATCAGAGAACTCACTTCCTTCCCCCAACTTGTGTTTGTCTCGTCGAATAAGAGTAACTAGATCATCGTCTTCCAGATAATCTACAGGCGATTTTCCGAGAGTGAAGCTGTCTTTTAAATAATGGTCGCCCGATAAGCTTGCGGGGTCGAACATAATCTCAGAATCATCCTCTGAGCCTAATATTTCTGCAGAAGCGGGCTCAGTAACTTCGCAAGAAAAAAGAAAAGAGTATCCTGAAGCCCTAACCACATCGCCATCAACAATCTTAGTGGAGCGCATAGATAACAACTGACGTCCATTCAACGTTATCTGACTGGCCTCACCTGGGGTGATAAAATAACTCAGCCCCTGATGCTCGAGCGTGAAGTAAACCCCTTCGCTATCTTCTTCGTTTGATGCCAATGGCCAATCTGCGGCTACCGATGGCCCTACGCTAACGCTGTCGGTACTGACAACGAACATTTTCTGTCCCGCGTACTCGCCTGCGGGATATTCAGTCAACTGGAGTAGTGCAGAACCTATCATTGGACTGCACTCCGTGAGAACAAACAACTCGTTAGCGCCTCATTAAACGACGGCAGAAAACCGGGACTAGCCGCAAGAAAATTGTTCGAAAAAAACACCCCTAGGCCAACCTCCCTACTAAACACTTTTGAGAAGTGCCAGTTTTTAAACTCACTTTCTTCCATCGCTTTTTGGAATGAAACACTTTCAGCTAATACAAAATTAGCCTGTCGATTAGTTAGCATTTCAAGCAGCGCATTGGAGTCTCGAGGTCGCCTAACCACTCTATATCCCTCAGTTTGAAGATAAAACCATTCATCCGAACCAAATATTGCGGAAACACTGTATTGCTCAGCAACTAACTGTTCAGCAGAAACCGGCTCCTGACCTCCAGAAGCATACCAGTAGAATTTTTCGTAGACGATCGGTTTAGAAAGTTGCCCACGACCATTGTGATAGAAGCTTTCTCCAATCGCAAAAAGTGCATCGACAGCCCCAGCCCTCAACCTTAATTTGCCATCCAGCAAGTCACTGACCTCAACTACATACTCTCGCTCAAGTCGATCTAAGGAACATCGAACTACCGAGGCGACATATCCATTTAGCCTGCCGTCTTTGACATAATGCTGCGGAACTGAATTGAAGGTCGCCATTCTAATGAGCGTCTCCTCGGCCACGGCAGTCTTACAACTCACCAGCAAGATAGTGGTAAGCCATAAAAAACCGATACTACCGTTATAACGGAGAAATCTTTTGATCAACAAACTAAGATATAGCGAGTTCATACCCGCCTCCACCCTCTAGCATCTTGATTTCCACTGTCTCAAAAGACTCGCCCAGGCCCACATTTTCGATACAGCGTTCCGCAAGCATCGGCATCAGTGATCGGTTAATCACCTGCTCAATTGCTCTGCCGCCGATTGTTGGCTCGTCACCTTTTTTCACAACAAAATCCAGAAAATCATCACCATACACTAGCGTTGCAGAGTAGGTTTCTTGCAGTTTCAATTCGATTCTTTTCATCGCTAACTGACAAATCTTACGCAATTCTTCCTGGTTCAGCGGGTAGTAAGGGATAACGTTAGTTCTACCAAGGAAAGCTGGCTTAAAGTACTCCTGCAGTGCCGGCCTTATCGTCTCTAAAAGCTCGGATGCCTCGGGTCTGCCGCCCTCAGCATGACACGCATCGACGATGGCAGTATCTGCAGCATTAGACGTCATAATAATTAAAGTGTTGCGGAAGTCGATCGTCCGGCCCTCACTATCCTGAACTGTTCCCTTATCAAAAATCTGGTAGAAAACATCATGGACACCCGGATGCGCCTTTTCCATCTCATCTAGCAATAAAACACAGTAGGGGTTTCTACGGATAGCTTCAGTAAGCACTCCACCTTTCCCGAAGCCGACATAGCCAGCAGGTGCACCAAGCAACATAGAGACCTTATGTTCCTCCTTGAATTCCGTCATATTGATGACGGTAAGGTCCTTTTCGCCGCCATATAATTGCTCTGCAAGCGCCAAGGCGGTTTCCGACTTACCCACGCCGCTCGGACCGCACATTAAAAAGACACCAACCGGCTTGCGGCTGTCGGTGAGTCCAGCACGTGATACGCGAATGGTCGTTGCAAGTTGCTCAATAGCTAGGGTTTGACCAATAATGCGTTTACGAAGCGTCTCTTCTAAATTGAGTAATTTTGTTACCTCGTCCGCCAACATATTCCCCACAGGAATGCCCGTCCATGAACCAATCACCTCTGCTACCACCTGACCATCAACCATGGCGTGAACCATAGGGCTATCGCCCTGTAGCTCTTTCAAGTCCTCTAATAACTTACGAAAAACCTTTTTGTCTCCACCACCGCTTTGAATTAAGTTCTGCGCCAGAAGAATGTCGTTAACCAGTGCTTTTTCCGCTTCCCATTTGCCAGTCAGCTCGGTTAATTCCTGCCTCAGCCCGACGTCCTGTAGTTCTTTTTCCGACAATTCTTCATTATGGTTATCAAATAAAGCATTTTCTTCAGACAGCGCAGTAATTTCATTTTGAAAGTACAGAATCTTTTGTTCCAAGTTCTCTACCTGCATCGGTTTAGCACTTTGAGTTAATGCAATTCTGGCACAGGCGGTATCAAGAATACTTATTGCCTTATCTGGCAGTTTTCTACTCGGCAAGAAACGAGTCGAGAGCGCTACCGCTGCTGTGAGCGCCGCCTCGTTGATAGTAACCCCGTGATGTGCTTTCAAGGATTCTCCGATGCCTCTTAACATATGCAGCGCGTCTACCGCTGACGGCTCCTCTATCTCTACTACCTGGAACCTTCTGGTCAATGCGGGATCTTTTTCAAAGTACTTTTTATACTCCTCCCAAGTTGTCGCCCCTATAGTCCTAAACTCGCCTCGGGCAAGCGCGGGCTTCAGCAGATTCGCTGCATCGTTCTGACCTTCGGCCCCACCAGCGCCAATCAGAGTATGAGCTTCATCAATAAAACAAATTATAGGAGTCTCAGAATTTTTTACTTCGTTAATCACATCCTTTAGTCTGCTTTCAAATTCACCTTTGACACTTGCTCCAGCTTGCAGCAGCCCTAAATCAAGCGAATGTATCTGGACGTTCTGTATTATTTCAGGCACTTCCTTGGCGGCTATTTTCTGGGCCAGCCCCTCCACAACAGCTGTTTTTCCTACGCCCGGCTCACCAACAAAAATTGGGTTGTTCTGGCGCTTTCGACACAATATGTCGATCGCCTGGCGAACTTCATCACCCCTCCCCGAGATGGGGTCTAGCTCACCGTCCATCGCTTGCTGAGTCAGATTGGTTGCATACTTTGCCAAGGCTCCATTCCCACCTGAGACTGGACCGCTTGCAGATGAAGTTCCAGCGCCTGCCTCCCTCCTATCCTCTTGCTGCTCAAGGACCCCCTTGAGAGCTTCAAACGATACCTCGTCTAAAGAATCGAGCGCGTTGCGCCTAATTCCAAACTCATCTGCTTGTAGCATCGCATACAAAACATGTAGACCTGATATCGATCGATGTCCGAACTCAATAGAACAAACAAGCCAAGACGACTGCATTAAATCAACCACATTCCCACTTAACGTGGGCTGGCCTTTTGCACCAGACCCCGACCTTTTGAGTTTACCTTCTATCTCTGCGAGTAAGACGTGTGTATCTACTTTCTGCTGCTCTAAAAACCGCATCAGCTCCATATCACTACCTTGCAGTAACGATTTAAACCAATGTTCAACCTCTATGGATCCAGAGCCAGATTGCATTGCATCACCCGCCGCACCTTCCAATGCACTCTTTGTTGCTGGATCGAGATAGCTAATTAGATTCGTTAATGATACTTGAGCCATTATTTCTTCAATTTCTCTTAGTTTTTTCGATAATTACTTGTTGTCAGAATATAAAAAAGTATTGCCGTTGTCCGATTTATCGGACAACAACTTAGTATTTGAACCCAACTTTAGCCGCCTGGCAGAAAAAGTATCTAGTTTCATTGGCCCAGATTCGGAACAAGATAAAGCCACCTCTACATTCACCTGACTAGCACTCGGCAAATGCAGGCGTGAAAGTCGAGCAATAGACTTCAGCACATGAAGACCTGCAATCAAGTCAAGATACTTTGCGCGCGATTCAAGTTGAATGCCAACGGTTATACGGCTACCAAGGGACGTGTAAGAACTACCCACAACCATCCCCTTACCAAGGACGGCCTTACCCAATTTTGATCTACTGCTAATGCCAATCGAATTTCTCTGGGTAGAGTTCGCCATGACCGTAAAACGATAGTTATAATAATACTCTAGTATCTGCTTGAGCCTCGGCAAAGATTCTGCGCCGCTTCTTAACGTTACCGAAATAGGTAACAAGTTCAATGGGGCTAACTTAGGCAACAGACCAGCAAAATAAGATTCCAACAATTCCCTCTGTTTCTGCTTCGTTTTCGACTTTTCGGCTCTAAACACGATCGATTCGAACGAATCAAGTTCAATGAGCTGCCTGATTTCCCTGTCGGCAAACACGCCTAAAAAGTTTTGTAAGGTATATTCGCCTGAAAACTGTTGCTTTGCCATTATCTCAGATAGATATTCTGGAATTGCCCAACCATGTTGATAATCTCCAGACGCGTCCAAAATTGCAGAATACGAGCCATCGTTCTCATGATGTAAACGAACACAGCTAGTGTTCTCCATTATCGGTAACACAGATTTTTTGTACACAAGGTCGCCATCGTAGAAACGACTAAACAATCTCGATAGCTGAAACATAGACCCGACGCCTCGACGAAGTTTCTCCGCTACAGACACAGCCTGCTCCCTAGTGCGGCCGGAAACAAAATATCTTCCGTTGACGTCTTCTCAAAACAAACAGTGAACTCCAAAAATCTGTCATAGGAAAGAAAATCTCTGAGAAACTCATTCAGAACTTGTGAAAAGAGGTGGTAGTTACAATCCTTTGACAGGTTATCTATTACAATTTTCAACTTCAAGCCTGGCACGAAAACCATCTTTCCGTCGATTCTGAAGGCTGCCGTAGAACGGTCAACATGCAGCTCTTTGAGGCTATCAATCTCAGGACTCTCGCCGGCACTGTTGCCTGACAACAAATATAAAAATGATTGCAGCTCACTCAAGGGGTCCGAGTGATTTAGTAACTCAAGCAGACTAAATGTGGTGACTCTCATCGCACTCGAATAGCTAGCGGCACCGGGTGCCTTGGAAACAACGTTACTAGAAGCGGTCAGAGATTTGAGATTTACAGGTACGGAAAATCCACCAGCGGATTCCATCACGTCGTTGGCAGATACCATTTTCACGGACTCTCGATCAAAACAAAGAATGTCTGCATACAAAGTGGCATTCACCGTCTCAACTGATGAAGCCGCATTTATTGGAATAGCAACTTTGACAACCAATGAACCACTATCACCGACCTCCCGTAACTCGCTCCAATATTCATCGGTATCGAAATCTAATTCGGAAGCGCCACAAAGCTTCTTAACTCTATAATCGCCGGCCAGAGATGATTTATAGACGTCGATAATGGAGTAGACTTCCAGGGTGGATCCAACACTCGCATCCGGAATGATTGCGTAGGACGATTCAGTCATATCAACTCGAACAGGCTCAGAAGTTAACTTGAAAAGGTTAACTGCTATGCCGCGGTTGAGATGGACCGTTAGGTCTTTTCCTAGATCCATAAACAGATCAACAGGCATATCAAAATAAAAATCCAAATAGATTTCATCGGCTGTTTCAAATGATTGGATAAATGGGATCTTCAAATCAAAATATTTCGTTTTTGATTTGCATGACAAAAATTCTTTGACAACAAACACAGAAGCAACTTCGTTTTCTTCTAAAGGTGTTATCAACGCTGCAGGATTCGTGGCCAATAGCGAAAAATTATCGAGTTCTATGGGAATCATTTCCCCAGATACGTTCGAAGAAACAACAATCTGCAATAGCGACTCAACAAGCCTGTCTAAAGGTAAGCGCATGTCCTTGCGTAAGCTATCAAATTGGAAACTCACCGATTCTGCCAACGCTTCTTCGAATGAAACCTCGTCAGTCATTCCTCGGAGAGTAACCCTAAGACAGGAATTTGAAATATTTTTTTCAGGTTGGCTATGAGTAAATGGCGTATGCTCGATGTCACTCGCGACAATCCTCAATGGTGTGCACCATATGTCACTAAGTATCGAGTAGCTAACGACTACTTGATCATTACCTGTCTCGAAAACACTGCCCTTCTCTATTAGAAAAGGCTTATTGAAGTCATCATCGCAAAGCCCGTATTCAAGAAAACTAGGGAGCTCCCTCATCATATTGGGCGAAACAAAGGACATATACTCTGAAAGGTGACGATACTTAAGTTCATCAATCGAAACTTGTGTCTTTGCACTCAACCACGCAAAACTTTCGATCAAGCGCGAAACATTAGGGTCTTCTAACACACCCTGATTGAGCTTTACTTTTGAAGCGGTCGAACCATGGGCTTGCTTAAAAAGCTCAAAGCCGCTGCGCACAAAAGAGAGCTCTTTCTCGAATTGCCTTAATAGACCATCAAAAATAGCCATAGTCTTCTTCAACCGATGAACTCATACTAATAGTGTCGATCTGCACATTTAAGTTCAACCTGTCCGATTGGTTGACTAAAGCAGAGAACTCAAAACCCAACTTATTGGATGCCTCCTGCGAAGCTATAAAAGTAACTTCCAGATCCGCTAGCCTTGGTTCAAATGTCATTATCTTTTCTCTCAATCTGAACGCGATTTGCTCTCCCGAATTGAGCCTACTAAACAACGCAATGCCTTCGAGCCCATATCCCGTAATCGAAGCTGAAGACTCAACCCCTCCGTCTTCATGAAAGCTGAAGGCGGCCTCACTCTCGAGCAAAGCTTGTATATTGCGACAGATATCGGCCCTAGTATCGGCTGCTGGCGCTTCTTCGGATGAGAATAAAAACGTCTGGCTAAACATCAAGGGCCAACATGTGTCGTCAGAGCAACTGTCGTGCTCACACGACTGAAGGTGTAATGGGGCTCAATTTCCATATGGCAATCATAGTTTCCTAGACTGCTTGATCGCTCAACCACCTTAACGTCGGCTCGCCTAAGAGGCTTGCTTGCGAGAACTGATTCTTCACTGGTTACAGCGCTCGAACAATAACTCCCCACCCATTCACTCAATCGATTTTCGCATTCGAGAGCTGATAGAGATGAACCTACCATCATACGGAGCTGTACTTTCAAAAAATGGGCGATGCGGCAAACCATCAAAGTCGTTTGAATCAGTGGGTCTACCTCGCTTTTGTAGACCCTCAGAGCCGAATTATTAGCTGCAAACCAATACTTCCCGCTTAACTCATTGTGAAAAATCGGTATGAAGCCCGTATTCGCCAAAAATGAAGCCGTTTTAGGTGTCATGCGATGCTTAAACACTGGCTCAGCGAGGGCACGAGTTCCCACTACCGCAATCGCAGACCCGATACTTTTATCAATCCAACGGCTCTCCAAAAAACCAAACCACCTAATCCGGTTGAATTCCAGCAAGGTAGCGGCAACAAAAACAAAGCCAGAGTTGCCCCATAAGCCCTCTGCACGTCTCGGTTCACTAAAAATAAAATTCGCCTTGTAGTCACGATAGGGAGCACGCAATCTAACTCGATTTAGGACCAACCCAAGAAAGCGGCTTTCGCTCAACGCTCGCAACCTACGCCAGCCTCGAAAATCGTTGCTCTCGATTGTTCGCGCGATCTTAGCCCTATTTGCGAGAGAATCCTCTTCAAAAGGGCCAAACGAATTCGGAGCCACGTCAAGTATAACCGGGCAAAGGCACTTTGCACCTAAGTCTGCCAGTAACTCCAATGTGTATATATCGTCATAATCCCCGTCACTGCCAGACGCACCAGACAGGTTTACGGCATGGTCGACCATGATAATTCCAAAAGGCTCACCACCAAGCGTGTTGAGCTCACGATTTGCAATAGAATTGTAGAGAACCGAACGAAAGACTGTAGAACAAATGTTTAAGTCGTGAGAAATATCTTCCCATGACACGTCTAAAATCTTTACCTTGGCCGAAGCAGGATTCACCGGGAGCGAAACTAATTCAAATAGACTGAGCCAACGCGCCTCTAGAGCTTGAAATTTTTCATCTGCTAAAATCACAGAAAGTTGCTCACTCAATAGCCTATCTATCGAGCAAACAAGTTCCATCGCGGTCATTCTCGCGTCTGTTTCAGGCCCAAGACGCTCGCCTTTGGGCAAACTAATAAACCGCTTCATTTTTAGTGCCCAAAAGCAATTTACCTAAGCACCGGCACTCAGCATCACCCAGGAAGCGCAGTAACCATACGAACAGAAGTCGTTAGCTCCTCCATCTGCAGCCAAGGACGCAAATGAGCGACGGCAGAATATGATCCTGGTCTACCTGGCTGCTCAACAACTTCTATGCGCGACTCCGCCAGTGGCTTCTTCGCTCTTTCAGAGTTGCCGATTGCACCAGCGTTTGTATATTGACCAATCCAAGAATTCAATTTAGATTCAATATCCTTCGATTCAAGCGACGACCCCAGCCAATCTCTACCCATAATTTTCATATAGTGCGCGATACGACTGCTTGCCATGATATAAGGAAGACGCGCGGAAATTGCCGCGTTGCCCGTCGCTTGGGGATCAGTATAAGTCTTGGGCTTCTGCACGGTTTGGCCACCGATAAACACACCCATATCTGTATTCTTGTAATGTACTAGAGGCAAAAAACCTAAGTCGCTAAGTTCTTTTTCTCGTTCATCCGTTAAATCGATTTCCGTTGGGCACTGCTGCTGCAAATCGCCAGCATCCGACAGATACGTTAGGTTAGGTAGTGCCTCTACTTTACCGCCGTTCTCGACACCCCTGATTGCAGTGCACCACCCATACTGTGAAAAGGCTTGATTCATTTTTAAACCCATTTCAAAAGCCGCATTTGACCATACGATTTGATCGTTTCCAGTGGGCTTTGGGTTACCCTGGCTATCAACGCCCAGCTCCTCATACTTGAAGCTTTTTGCTGATTTGGTATTTTCACCATACGGCAGTCTTGCCATCGTTCGTGGCATGGTTAATGCCACATAGCGGGCATCGTCGCTTTCCCGGAAAGAATTCCATGCTGCATAAGCGGCCGAATCAAATCCTGGCGCTATTGGTGCACCTTCTTTTAAGGTTTCATACGTGTTCAGCTCAAACATACTGGGAGGCGCTGCAGCAATGAAAGGAGAGTGTCCCGCCGCTGCAACTTCCGCTATGTAACGCAGGAGATCAACGTCTTCACCCGAATGATCAAACTCATAATCACCTAAAATCAATCCATATGGTTCACCGCCTGCAGTGCCATATTCCTCTTGGTACATCTGGGTGAACAATGGGCTCCTATCAACTGCCGGCGCATTCTCAAATTGCTCAAGGAGTTCTTCCTTGGTCACATCCAACGCTTTTACTTTCAACGATGCTCCGATATCACTATTCTTGATAAGCTTTTCAAGACCAAGCCAAGACCCTTCAAGTTTCTTAAAACCGTCTTGTTGCATCACTTGACTAAGCTGTGAAGACATCTTTTTATCGATTTCATTGATTGCTGTCTCAATCGTCAGCGTAAGGTTTTTATCCCACTTGACTGTCCCGTCCATCGCTTGCTGGGTCAGCGAAGACAGTAATTCTTTAGTTCTATCGGGCGCCGTTTGCGTTGTCGCTGCTACCGCCCTATCTAAAAATGATACCGACTCTTCAGTGGTTTGTGCCGCTGCCTGGCCCTGTTCTTCTGTCTCGTTCGCCATTAGGAACTCTCCTCCTTGTTCACACCTAACTCATTAGATAGAGCTTCAATACCCGCATCACTGCTCAGTATTTCTTTAAGTAACTTTTCGAGATCTCGCGATTTATCAGACTTGCTTAATAACTCTTTAAGTTGGTCACGAGTTTCAAGTAACTTTTTCAATGGCTCAATTTTTTGAACTATGGCATCTGGAGTGAAATCATTCATGCTTTCAAAGGACAAGCTTGCATCAAATTGAGACCCATCGTTCTCTAGGACGTTATCGACCTTCAATGATAGTTCCGGACCCACCCGCTTGAGCACTTGATCGAAGTTGTCTTGAGTGACCTGCAAAAACTCTCTGTCTGCAACCTCGATGTCATTTTGTTTATCACCCGAGAAGTTACCCAATACGGCTGACACAAAGGCCAACTCCTTCGTTTCCGTCGCGCCGTTTGTCTCGACGTCATAGGTAATGCTAACTCTGTTTTTACTAACACGTTTATGCTGAGAATTTAACACTTTTAGGGTTCCTATTTAAGTGGTGCTTTAGAATCTAGTTTATTCGTAGTCGCATCGAACTTGACCGTCTCTCCGTTCTGAAGAGCACCGTCTGCATCCACATACTTAAAGCTCTGATCGATGCTGTTATATGTTAGCGAAAACGATTCCGACGGCAGGCCACCCTCGCCACAGGACAGGCTGTAGTTAGACACCCGCGCACTTGCCATTGTGAAGATCATTACAGCTTCGACGCCACCACCTTCCGCAATCGGCCGCGTTACAACCGCCTGCACAAGCTTGCCTGTTTTTGTCGGCTCGTACATGAAAGTCTGAATAAAAGGTGTCGCACCGTCATAAGATTTTGAGATGCTAACCTCACCCATTGCAACCATGCCCGAGTCAGCGTTGTTGGCGTTACCAATATCAACAGAAACTCCTCTCATTGCCCCCCAACTTACTGATTCAATAGCGAACCAACCCTTTGTTGTCGTTCCCGTGATGTCACCAATAGTAGCGGTTCCAGGGATATCCGTGTTCCCATCAATTCTCATGAAAAGTGTCGCCATTTCTTTCTTACCTTCTTTACTGTGGAGTTTGGATTAATCTTTGATTTTCTGCAGTCCAGAGCGAGACTAAATAATCATCTCTTAATAAAACAGTACTAAAACCTACCGGTGATAACAAGAATTATCTTCCAGACGCCGCTCTTTTTCACTTACCAACTACTTTTTTCAAGCGGGGACTCCACTGCTGTGACATCAGGGACTGAATCAGGAACACTCCCTGTATCTGTTCCCTCAACCTCTCCTCGCGAACTCCCCTGGACGGCCCCATCTTGCCTGGGTATCGCTTCAAAACTACCCACAACATCTAACCCTGTTAGCTTACTAATCTCTGATAAAACGGACGGATTCTCTTGAATAAGTTCCGATAGCAATTCTGGGAATGACATGTGCCCCCACCTAACAGCTTTGACGAGAATATAAGGGATTGGGCTATGGGGTTCTGTATCCCGAAAAAACAAGGCAATTCTCTGCAATTCACGCAGAGCGTCGCTGCGCTGATAACCTGACCCGGCGGATTTATCCATTACATTACCTTTTTCAGTTGACGCTGCATCGTGATTAGCCGGCTCACCTCCAATCGCTGGTTCCGTCTTTTCTGCTGAGAATACTACCCCGTAGTAGTCGAACATCGACTTGGCTTCATCCAAAACAGCAAGTGTGAAATTAAAACCTACCCGCGCTAATTGACTAGATTCCCTCATCAGATTTACTTGCTCCGCGAGGACACTTACTTGTTGATGTATTGCCGCAATGGCAACATATTTTTCTTGCGCACTTGACATATCCGCTTGCACTGCAGCTCTCATTTGCGGCGCTGTTTCTTCTGTCGCCCCAGACCTTTGTAGGCTCGAAAACTGATTTAGGGTGAAGCCATCAATCAGATCAAACTGACTGATCGCTGGGTTAAGCAGGCCGCTGGTAAGACTCTCACCTACTAACTGAATGAGCGGCCGAGTCTGGGTATCGCAGATTTCTTTCTTTTGCCCAATCGCGTCCTCTGATTTTAGTTGATCCAGGGGAAGCGTCGGTTGCATGGTATCGCCGAGCACCTTAAAGCATTCAACGAAGTCTGATAGCCCACGCTCAAGCATGAAAAGCCCGTCTGCTCGATACGATAAAGCCGCTAGCCACCAGCTAAATATTTCGACATCCCGTGACCGATCATTGAGCACCTTTTCACATTCATCTTGCAAGACAGCCCAATTTTCACGGTTCACTGCTATTAAATCGGTATTTTTAGCCGACTCCGGCGTCTCAAACAACTTACGCAAACTTGATTGAGCAATATTTAGCTTGCCGCGCACTTCTCTGTAGTACGCTCTATCGAGCCTAAGGTACTCGCCTGGCCCCTCAAGGATATCTTGAGACAAAAGATCCATTAGATTTTGATTCCTTAGTTTTGTTCTTTACAGTTTATAAAGCAGGCGCATGACTTACCCTGGCCTAACCTGATCTTAACAGTTTAATCTAGTCTAGCATTGCTGTCGCGAAGCGTTTATCGCCTGCTCAATATTTTGATAGTCTATATCCACACAAAGAAGCGCACGCAGGTTTAAGACTAGTGCAATTACGCTATCTTTGGAACTAGCGCTTTTCAACAACATTAAGCGCAAGGTAAGCGGTCATTGCAGACCGTTATTCCCGACCTGATTTTACCTCGTTAGTCTGATCTCACTTTTTCAAGCATGAGATCTACCCATGACCCAGAGAATCCGACGTTCACCACAACAGTGGCAAACCATTGTCGATCGACAAGCATCTTCCGGCACCCCTGCCAGCGCGTTCTGCGATGCCCACCAGTTCAGCTAAGCCGCGTTTTGCAAATGGCGTAAACGTCTGGCGTCAACTGATCGGGCGCCGCTGATCAATCTTTCCAGGCTGACTAAAGCTGCAGATGCTCCTCAGGTTGCACCGAGGGATATTGAACTTGACCGCGGCCAAGGCATGGACTTGCGTTCGATCTGTTTATCGTTACCTATGATGCAAAATACCCCAAGGCAACGCTCTGCTTAAAGAAAGACCGAGAAGAGCTCGGTGGCATTTTTCAGTTTCCCCGCACAGCACGGGCAGAGCATCCGTACCAGCAACCCGATTGAATTCACCTTCGGCACAATCCGCCATCGAACCAAACGGTCAAAGGGCTGTTTACCCCGTGATGTTATGTTGCACATGATGTTAAAGCTGGGGATGTGTGCACAGGAAAACTGGCAGCGCCTACGCAGATTCAATTATCTGGGACAGGTGATTAACGGGGTGAAGTTCACCCCCGTACTGCGGCCCCAATAGCCTTGCTATCTAACATGTTTACTAGTCTTCCAAGCAGCCGGTTCACTGTCAAGGGATGAAAAGTGTCTGCTGTTTTGTTTACTTTTAGCCTTAAAGTCTTTAACGCCTTTGGCATCTGACTCGCCTATACCCCCCGGCAGGTGACCGTGCGTCCCATGGGTCTATATACATGTGCTTGGAGGTTTTGAGGGGTTTGGGGCTTGTAAATTAGATGGGTTGAAGGTTTAGGCGGCTGAAGTTAAACAAATCTCTAGTTTTCAAAGCCTTCAACAATCTTTCAAGGCTTAGAATAACCGCCCATCAGTTCAAGATTCTGGCTGCCTGAACCTGGCCACTAACCGAACAGCATCCTATAATTTATATAAAGGATGTTGTTCGGTTAAGCATATCTGAAACGCGCCTCTTCTATAGTCCCCCAGCCAGATTCAAGGAGAGCCGTCCAATCCTCCTACGCCAACAGAAAATTATACTGGCTAATCGGCCATCACCAGGTCAGCCAATAACAACAAAAAACTTGGTAGCGTTTAACCACTGCTATTCATACGGCTCCACTCTTCCATAAAACAAGCCGCCAATCGCTCTGGTTCGATACTCAGACTTTCGCTCGAAAGCCCTGTTATAATTCCTGTCCTCTCTTCTTCAATATTTTGGTGGCATTAGTTAGACCAAGAAGCGCACGCAGGTTGAAGACGAGAGAATAAAGCTATTTTTACGCCTCGCACATTCAGACCACTTTGAGCGCGGGTGAACAATTATAAGGAGCGTATTCATCATGGGACAACAAGTAGTAGTAGAAGAAGGCCAAGAACTGTTCCGGCTTTTCTTATCGGCAAAAGCCAACTCGAAAGGTTCCTTCCAAAAAGAAGTAACCGCCCACTTTGAAGACCAGTGGTCCGTTATAAGCGAAGGCCCGTTTACGTATGACCACGATGAAATGACCCAAGTCGCAACGCGGTTTGAAACGTGGAAGGAGAAAAAAAATGTTACATATACCGTCAAAAACGGCCAAGGCTGGAGGCATTCCAAGAAAAACTTGGTTGCGGCTCAAGATTTAAATACTGCGCTAGGGCAACTAGGCTTCGGTGCTTGTGTGACGGCGTCTAAAATCCAAGTAGGCTACTTAAAGAACGCAAGACTGCAAGCTAAATCTAAAAATCTCCAACCCCGAACGCAATGGGGTAAACGTGTATTAGCGTCAGCAATGACACCTACTGGAATAAAAGGGTATACCTCGGGCGCTTTTCAAACCGTGCTCGGATACCCTACTGTAAAACTGGATCAGATCCTTGAATATTTCTCAGGAATGATTTTGCAGGGTATGAATGATGTGCAGGGCCAATTACAAAAATTTCCTGCGGCAATAGGAATGCTCATTAGGGGGATAGAAGACACATTCGGCGCCAGTGACGGCACTGCATTTATTGGTGCGCTAACGGATAAAGTGCTGACAAAGATAAAGAAAACAGCGAGTAGAATTGGAGAGGCAATAATTAGTAAACTCCTTGGGCCTTTTAGGGTGATCGCGGATTTCTGTAACACTGCACAAAAAGTTTATACAATTACCAACCAAGATAAAACGGTGCTCCAAGGAATTTCTGGTTCTGACGTAGTTTGGGAAGCGGTAAAAAAACTGCAAGTAACGCGAATCACCCCAATTTGGGAAACTTTTAAACAAGGGCTTAAGGCCATTTTGAAGATGGGACTTAAATTAGTCACCAGAGTAGCTTTGGCGTTTGCTTCTGGCGGGATTACCTTGGCTGCTGAGGCTGGCGCAAAAGCCTTACAAGAGGCTAGCGCAAAAGTTATGGCACAATTGCCAAATATTGGTAAGCATATAAATAATATAGTTGGAACTGATGTGAAAAAGTTTATTGAATCTGCAGACATAGACGCTAATCATATTGAACTTCCGCAATCTTTTGATGGCGCGATGGAAAAACTAGAGGGAGTTTTAGCTAAAGGAGCCATCATTATTAATGAGGGTGAGATGCAGAGTCTGAATGCTAAATTTAGCCTGTTAACCCAAAACAATGTTCACGAGGTAATGACGAATCCGCTGATCGCGAGCTACTTTGTTTGCAACCACAGTAACAAGGAGTTAACTGAAATTGACCTCACGGCCACCTCAAAATTTACTACAGACATTGAAACAAGTTTAGGTCAGCTAAGACAATTTGCCAAAAATTATATAAACGGCAGCGATTACGAACTGGTTCCCGGCTATAGCTATGCTAAACCGAATATCGACGCACCAGCTAACGATGACGTCTGGCCAACTTTTAACAAAACATACCCGCCTAAACCCGATCTTGAAGTGCAGCCATTGCCCTCAATAAAGCCACCAAAGTCAGACGCCTCAGTAGCAGCCAAGGCTGAATATACAGGAACTTATCTAACCCTAAAAAACCTCTTTCGCGATGGTAGTACAGGCAAACTTGACAATTACAGTCTTATAAAAACACAGCAAGAGAGCATAAGCAGACAAGTCTTTATAACTAATTCACATGCTTTTGGGATATCCGGCCGCTTGGCATTAACCGATAGTATTGACACATCTATTGGGGATTACCGCTCTCAAACTTTCGTTGCCAAGGCTAGAAAGGGTACTGATTCTTATTTGGAATCTTTGCATGAAAGAGTAATCAACCTGGAAAAATTAATAGGGCTAGAACAAGAATATTTCGCGGGGGGCCGTCACTCTAAGAAGCATGGTAGAGGATTCAAATTTAGGCACTTAGGGCGCGTGTTGCGAAGCGAATTGGAATTCGTGTTAACGGAACAAGAGCGAATGTTTCGTACAAAGCACCTTGGCGCAATGAAGCCATCCATCACCTCTATCCCGATAGTGCGCAGAAATCGGGATATTGTTGCAAGAAACAACAAGAAAAAGGCCGACTACGCAGTTAGTGTAAAACAATGGGAAAAAGAGAGGGATGCTCACAAGGCGCTTCTCGTTAAGTTCAAGGATCGTAACCGTAAGGCACTGATGAATCGAGGTTTAATGTCATGGGCTAACTACATAAATGACGTAAAAGGTGCAACATGGGGTGCTGGCAAATTAGGGAATTCTTTTGAGATGCCAACTACGCCAGATGATAAAAAATTTATGACCGAAGCAATCGCAGCACGCAATCACGACCGCAACTAATATTGGCATCGATCAGATCCAGGTGAAAGTTGCGTTAACCTGCATGGCCACCACTTCCCAACCAGTACTGTTTAATGTGTACAACTAACCGCTAATCTTCTTTGCCACGCTTGCTCAGCGGCTCATTCAGCCAGTCGTAGTAGCTACTTGGATGTACATCCATGACAGGACAAAGGGTAGGCACAGAATAATCATGACTGCGAGCTTTATGAGCGCCTGTCGCTCTTTGACTCGCCTGCAAAGAACACTGCGGCCTCCTTTAAAATGGCCCTGTCTTGTTCCGCACGCTTGAGTTCACGTTTTGACCGGGCAATCTCTGCTCGAAGGTCGCTCTCTTCTTCACGTTGTTTGGGTGGTTTACTGAATATCTTAATCCGGTCATACAGGCTCTTGTTGGCGATGCCTAAACGTTTGCTGACCTCTAGAACTGGATAGCCATGAACAACCATCTGGTTGACCGCTTCTTGCTCAAACTCATCTGTGTAACGGGAGCGCTTACCGAGATTAAACCCCCTGTAATTAACTATGATTTTTACCACAAAAGTATCGGGGGTTCTCAGGCCGTATCACTTCTGCAATCCTGATTGGCATAACTTTAGTGCCGCTAAACCGAGGCCTGCTTACTACTCGCTTTCGCTATTTTCCTCATATTGGAAGAGCTCGATAACGAATACGATAACCAAGACGACGGTGAGTAGATGAAGTCCACTTGCAAAAATATTTCCCCACAGGAACGAAAACTGGCCAACAACCAGTTCATGTGTAGCCCAATGAACATTCCCCAAGAATGGCTCGAACAACTGCATGATGAAACCGTTGATGATTGACTCTATCAGGTTCGATCCAGCATGGGCGATCATAAATCCGCTGGTAACGGTGACGAAGCCGTAATCTTTGATAAATTTTTTGATACTTGTTGAAGTCTTCATACCAGTTCCTGTTAATCTTTCTATTACAGACCCACTCTTGTTGCCCTTTGGCTTTTGGTGTCACGCAGGGTTTCGTCTGCCTTTAGAAGAGTGTTTCTTCCAAGTAGGCTACTCTCGTACCATATTTTCCCGTCTTTACTTTTAAGACTTTTAGCAATGAAATGCTCACCATCTGCATTTTTAGAGCAGTCGACACTAAGCCTAGCAAGTAGACTCGTCGGTTTTGTAATACCAAATACCTGTTTACTTAAGATGTGCTCCACACGTTTCTCTAAGTCGGGTATTTTCTTCTCTAGTCCAGTCGTTAATCTTGATGTTATTTCTCTCAAGAAAACACCAGACTTTGTACATGGATCAAGAAATCTTATGTCCTCATCTTCCTATATGTTTGCAGAATTGTAATCTTCAACTCAAGCTTGTCGGAGCGAGTCAAGCATTAGATTAGCAAGTTCTGGCGAAGTGAAGACTTCATCATTTGACAGATTCGCAATACACTAGATTACATATGGGTTTAGGTTACGTAGAGTAAAATTAGCTTTCTCGCTCATGATGAGTTTTCCTTATACTCTTCAAATTGTGAAGACAATTAGGCAACCGTCATCGGACTATATACCTTAATAGGCTTTAATATTTTATGTCTTCCTAAATCAGAAAACAATGAACCCTCTGCACTAAAAGCTGAAGAACTTGTTAAAACATTGAACATAAAGTCTCACCTTTGAAACTTTCCTTTACCTAAATAACCCCATTCGGCAAACGTTATAAGATTTTCACTTATGTCCTTCGTAGTTAATGCACCCCCATATACTATGGTTTGAGGCAGCAAATAAGCCGCTGATCGGTATAAATCATCATTGGATTCAACCTCTAGGTAAGAAACCAAAACCTTTAACGCGTTAGCTTGACACTCAGCTATGTTGTCTTTTAGAAGTCCTACGCGATGAGGTGGCAGAGCGGTTTAATGCACCGGTCTTGAAAACCGGCATGTCGAAAAAGAAAAGCTATTCCCACTCAATCGTTGCAGGCGGCTTGCTGGAAATATCATAGGTGACCCGTGATATGCCACTGATCTCATTGATGATACGCGTTGATACACGCTCGAGGAATTCATAGGGTAGGTGCGCCCATCTGGCGGTCATAAAGTCGATGGTTTCAACCGCACGCAGCGCAATCACGTATTCATAGCGGCGCGCGTCGCCAACGACACCAACGGACTTAACCGGTAGGAAGACAGCAAAGGCTTGGCTGGTTTTAT
>Ga0307994_1000434_pt1 | contig 29543 bp, 24 predicted proteins | sample EllFjometagen261_FD_203171 | JGI IMG/M metagenome (GOLD analysis project Ga0307994, IMG submission 203171) | Marine microbial communities from Ellis Fjord, Antarctic Ocean - #261 | ecosystem: Environmental > Aquatic > Marine > Unclassified | place: Southern Ocean | collected 2014-11-02 | reverse complement strand
GCTGTGAGCCGGGAATCTGGCGAATCGGGCCATTTCCAGTTGTCAGCTCGACCATTGGAAAGTTGATCGTCACCGCCGGAACCGGTATCTGAGGAGTGGTTAACCCACCAATCGGATCATGAGGCTCGGTCCAAATACGATCTGCATGCAATCCCTGATATTCGATTGCCCCGGGAAGTGCGACGACGCCACCGTCGGGGTCGACCTGCAAGATCTGGTCGACGACACGTTCGGTCGCATTCTTTAACGCTTCGAAGCGCTCGCCAGTAAGCGCATCAACCACCACGACGAATCCATCTCGATGGAATAGTTCAGCAGCCCTGTCGACCTGGCCTGGTGTGACCATCTCGAGGCTGGCAATGCCGTTGTTCTTCAGCAAATGGGTGCGGCGAGCAACCACGCCAGGATCATCTGGTTGTCGAGTCCACCCGAGACACTCTGGATCGCCGGATATCAGGTTCCGGTGCTCGGGCGTCGTCTCGATCATGATGCCGGGCTCGGGTGCAGCGAGGCCTGCCATATTGTCATTGTTGACTTGCTGCGGCGGGCGGGCGACCCTGCCATTGGGCGGTACGTTTGAGAACCATCCTCGCGGTGCAACGTTGTTCACGGAACGAGCGTAGGCCGTGACCTAGTCACAGACCGAGTCTGCGGAGGTTGACGGTCAGCCGTATAGCCGTAAAAGAAATCCGACCCGCCTTGTTTACTTTTCGGAGTAGCAGCGGCTTGGAAGGATGCGACGTTCGAATTCGATGCTTGGCGCCACCCCAAGTATCCACGACCTGTCAACGCCACCGGCATCGTCATTGACGACCGGCTCATTGGTTCGCCGACGACGTTCGGCGCATAGATGTAACCGATGCCGAACACGCCTACCTACGTGACCATGTTTGGGGACTATTAGCCACGGGCCGCGCTGACGGGGCGCCACAGATGTCTATGGTCGCCTACCACCGGGACGGCAGCGACCTCGTGATCTCGTGCCGTGCTCAAGCGGCCAAGTACGTCAATGCAAGCCGCAACCCTTCGGTCGTGTTTGCAGTCCCAGATGATCTCGACAACCTGACCGTCACGGGCACAGCGATCTGCCACGACAGCGACGCACTACGCGATCAGCTGACCGAGCGGCTCATGATGCGGCCCTGACCTGTCCACGACAGCTACAGCATTGCCGACGGTCTGGGCGGCTTGGGCCGGGTCTACGACGAAGATACGTCGAACATGGCAGCACAGACTGGCGGCTTTCGAGCCAGCCATAAACGAGGCCAGACCTTGGGCAACTACCAAGAAGTCCGCTCTCGCAACCTTCAACACCGCCAGCGTGACTACCTTGGTGCCTACCCCAGCGACCGCCACTCCCCGAACTCGGACATATCTTCATGAGACTCGAATCCAAACGCGCCAGCATCCCCACGCTTTTCCTGGAAATGGGAACCACCGTCGGCGACCTGCTCAAGCATCCCAACGTTGAAACCAATTGGAATGAACCGAGCGCGCTTGAACACATGTCCGTCGGCGCTCTTGCTGCTCACCTAGGCCGCGCGTTTACCACTGCCTGGCTCTATCTGCAGGCCGACGAGTGCACTATGGAAGAAGACATCGACGCCAGCCAATACTTCTTCCGTGCCTTCGACCAGCCCGACGAGGACCTCGAAGAACTAAGTGCCAACATCGTGCAACGCGCCACCGATGATGCCGAGCCGGGCGCTGCCGCGGTTCGAGAACTGCATGACCGCACCGTGACTGACCTGCGCACCAAGCTGATCGGCGAACCTGCAGAACGTGGCATCGAAGTCTTCGGCAATGTCTGTATGCCACTGGATAGCTATCTGGTGACTCGCATGGTCGAGGCAGTCATCCACAGCGATGACCTGGCCCACTCACTGGAAATCGACACCCCGACCTTCGCACCCGATGTCGTCGACATCGTCATGGTCGCTCTGCTCGGCATGGCTCGCGAGCGGCATGGCGATGTTGCTATGTTGCGCGAGTTCGCCCGCGGCGAACGAGCAACCGGCGACCGACTTCCCGTCTTCTAACCCCCGTTGTTACGGTCCAGAGAATGTTGCCAACGCAGCAATCGAAGGTGCCGGACGCACAGGCGAAGAGGCGATTACCAACAGGCGAACCAGGGTCAGGTCGATGCCCAGCGCGCCGTAATGCACAACATGGATGTTCGTCCCAACGATGGCACTCCGAATGAGCGGTCCATTTGACCCGGCGAGACAACGCTGTTGGCGCTAACCCGTCACTGGCTTGATGGCCGCAAGAACGCAGTCACAAAATAGCGATCCTTGAACCGCCATCCATGAGCGGCCCGAACGAAGGTGTCGTGGTACTGCCCCACGTACTTTGGCAGGCCCGCTGGGGCTGGCGTCTCGGCCACCCCAGTCGCAGAATCGTGGCGATAGTTCACCAGGTACGACAGGCCGGTTGCCGTGTCACCTTCGACGGTCACGGCCATGTTGGTGCACACATGCCGTGATTGGCGCCGCGTCACGCCCTGGCGGCGCAGGAAGCCTTCGCGAATCCCTACCTGGCCGTCCATCGACATGTCGTCGGTGTACCAGCGACCGTCTTCCACGAACAGGTCGGCGATACTAGGAGCGCGCCCGAAATCGACAAGGTGCGTGTAGTCGGTGATCAGGCGTTCGCATGCCCGTTCATCGAGCATCCGTTGCAGGTCGTCGTTCATTGTTACCTCGGTGCCTTAGTGGGTTGGCGTGAACCGAACAATTGCTGTGCCTTCGCCTGTGTCGTCAAAGACCGCTGTCACAGCCATGCCGACTTCGACCTCGTCGGGATCACACGCGACCACATTGGTCATCATTATTGGGCCTTCGTCGAGTTGAACGTATGCCAAGACGAACGGAAGGTGTTCCTTCCAGGCACGGCCAACTCCGGCACGTGTAACGGAGTAGGAGTAGACCGTTCCTGTGCCTGCCATGGTCGTCCATGTCATCGACGTGCTCTGACAGTCAGGACACATCAGTCGTGGGTACCACGGAATGAAACCGCAGTCGTCGCACACAGCTAGATCGATACGACCTTGTGCAGTGGCGTCCCAGAAGGGCTGCGTCTCGATATTCGTTTCCGGCGGCTTGGCCGGCAAGTACGAGGTATATGAATCAGACATCAGTCTCTCCCCAGGATCAAGGTGGCGCTACCCATTCGGGTGGCCATAGAGCCGCCGGTGCCATGCGCCAGGGCAATTTCGCAATCGGGTACTTGCACCGCTGCGTGTGCCTCGCCCCGCAGTTGCCGAACCGCTTCGATGACCTTCGTCATGCCGCCACGATTCGCCGGATGATTGTTGCAGAGTCCGCCACCGTCGGTGTTGAACGGTAGCCGACCATAGGGTGCCTGCAGAGCGCCATCGAGCACGAATTCGCCGCCCTTGCCCTTTTCACAGAACCCCAGATCTTCCAAGGTCACCAGGACCGTGATCGTGAAGCTGTCATAGATGGACGCATAGTCGATGTCGCTTGGGGTCACGCCTGCCTCTTCGAACGCCGCAGCGCCCGAGGTACGAGCACCGGTATAGGTCAGATCAACTCGACCAGAGTTCGCACCCTTGAAGCCGAAGCCGGTGCCGAGCACCGGGATGGTGTGGCGGTTGAGTCGCTTGGCCACAGCGTCGCTGACAACAACCAACGCTCCCCCACCATCGGTGACTACGCACGCATCGAGCAGATGTAATGGATCTGAGATCATTCGAGACTCGAGCACCTGCTCGACCGTCACGACATCCTTGAGGAATGCGTTGGGGTTGTGCTGGGCATGGGTCGACGCTGCGACCTTGATCTCGGCCAGTTGGGCACTGGTCGTTCCGAACTCGTGCATGTGCCGGGTGGCCGCCATCGCGTACCCGCTGATGACTCCCATACCGAACTGGTTCTCGAAGCCGGCTTCGGGTGCGCTGCTGAAGCGAGCCGACCCACCCGGACCAGCGCCACCGGTGCGGGGCTTGCCCGCAAGGGTGATCAGAGCGACATCGATATGGCCTGCGGCAATCGCTTGTGCCGCTTGCTGCACGTGCAACAGGTACGACGAACCACCGGTCTCTGTGTCGTTCAGGTGATTACAGTCCAGACCCAGATAGTCGGCCATCGATAACGCCCCAAAGCCGGGCGCGTCTCCGGCTGAGTAATAGGCGTCGACGTCGGCAATCGTCAACCCGGCATCGGCCAGCGCACCCACAGCAACCTGTGCATGGATCTGGGCAACGGTCTTGTCTGGAATCTCACGTAAGGGATGTTCATACACCCCGGCGATATGCGCCACTCGTCGAACACTCATGACAGAAAGCTACTGGGCGGTGCGCGAGACTTCTAAACCTTGCGCTATCACCATGTCCTGCTGGACCTCGACCACACCCTGCTCGACACCGATACGTCACTACAGATGGCATTCGACGACGCTATGTCTGCGGTCGGCGCTGACCCGAGCGGCGTCTACCCAACCTTCGACGAGATCAACCACGCGCTGTGGCGTCGAGTCGAGTCACAGGAGTTAACACCGACACAAGTGCACGTCGAACGGTTCGTGCAGCTCAACGAGCGGCTCGAACTGGGTGTTGACCCCCATCGCATGGCGGACGCATTTGCGCAGGGCATGGGCGAGCATGGTGAGCTCTACCCAGGAGCACGCGAGGTGCTCGACGATCTCGCTAAAATAGCCACCCTGGCGCTGATTACGAACGGGCTCAGCGGCATCCAGAGGGCCCGAATCGAACGCCTTGGGATACACGATCATTTCGCTGCCATCACCATCTCTGCCGAGGTCGGTGCGGCCAAACCCGGCACTGAAATTTTCGATATGACCTTCGAAGCACTCGGGGCTCCTGACCAGTCCAGCGCACTGATGGTTGGCGACAACTTGGGCTCCGACATTGCCGGCGGCAATAACGCTGGCATCGACACCTGCTGGTACAACCCAACGGGCAAACCAGCCAGCGCCGAACATCCGGCTAGCCACACAATCTCGTCGCTCGAAGCGCTGCTTCCGATCGTCGCCGGCCTGTAAGTGGGCCCGGTGACTTCAACGGACTTCTACGGCTGGAAAGTCGTCGGCGCAGCGTTCAGCGTTCTGTTTGTCGTCTACTCCATTCAGTTCAGCTTCGGCACGTTCGTCGACGACATCGTGACCGATACGGGCTGGTCCAAAACCAGATTGCAGCTGATATTCGCGATCTACATATTCACCTACAGCTCATTATCCGCCGTCACCGGCGTGTTCACCGACCGGTTCGGGCCACGACGTGTAGTGGCCATTGGTGCCGTGTTACTCACAGCTGGCTACGTGATCTGGGCAAGCGCTCCGAACATCTGGATCGCGTTTCTCGGGCTCGGTGTCATTGCTCCACTCGGCATGAGCGCCTCGTGGGTTCCCTGTAACGCCACTGTCGTACGGTGGTTCGTAGAGCGCCGAGGAAGCGCTCTTGCAATAGCAACATCGGGAACAAGCTTGGCCAACATTGTCGCCCCACCCGTCGCAGCAACCCTGGTCAAGGCGTACGGCTGGCGTGCGGCACTGGCCTCATTTGCTCTGACAGGCGGTGCCGCGATGTTGTTGAGCTCAATCTGGTTCCGCCGCGATCCCGAGGCGATGGGCCAGCACCCTGACGGCAAGCAAGAGCCACCGCCGACAGCCGCTCGCGGCGAAGAAGGGCTCACCGCTAAACAGGCAACTCGCACGGTGACGTACTGGCTGATTCTGTGTATGTATGCCTTGACCTTCCTTGTTGTCTTCGTGCCCTTTGTGCACAGCAACCAATTCGCTATCGGTCTTGGCGTCGAGTCCATCACCGCTGCCACCGTCATCTCGTCCATCGGCGTCGGCGGTCTAGTCGGCCGTCTCTTGGTCGGGCCGCTCTCAGATCGCTTCGGACGCAAGCAGTTGGTCATCGCCGCCTTCGGGCTCGAGACGCTGGCGTTCTTTGGCATCGCTTCGTCGCAAGGCCTGTCGCTTCTGTACCCATCGGCGATCGTCTTCGGATTCTCCTATGGCGCCACCGTCACCATGCTGCCAGCGCTGGTCGGTGACTACTTCGGGCGCCATCATGCAGGTGCGATCGTCGGTCGTATCTTTGGCACCGCCGGGTCGCTTGCCGCTATCGGACCGTATGTCGCTCAGCTGTTGGTCGATTCTTCCGGGAGCTACCGGTTCGCGTTCGTGCTCTCAGGGGTCGCCAATGCTGCAGCACTAGTCATGGCGATGCGACTTCCGCCTGCTGGCCAGCTGACGGCCAATGCATCACGCACCCAATCCTGAGCAGCAGGAATTGCGTCTGTTTCGAACCAAGGGTCCGCGCTTGGACACGGCCTGATTCCGCAGCGACAGGTGCGGCATGAAGATCTGGCCAGGCTGGTACTGCTGCCGGTTCGAGACTGTCTTGCTCATCATGAGTCGGACCCTTGAAGCGCACTGCCATCGTTCTGTGCTCACACCATGGCGAGGCGCTCTAGGTCGCGGGGTCACCAATCTGGCAGAGTTTCATGGTGAGCGAACATCAAGATGACCCAGGAAAACTGATCACCGCATACTGCGAGCCGTGGTCGGTCCGAGCAGGCGAAGCAATCGTGCTCAGAGCTTCGAGCCATGCTCCAGGTCCTGCTGATCTTGCGCTCGTGCGTATTAGCTGCGGAGACCCGACCAAGGCCGGTCCTGGCTTTGCCGAAGAGGTCGTGGCCAGCGACTTACCTGCGTCTGTCGAGCTAACCGATCAGCCGCTACTCCCGGGGTCCTATGGCACGGTCGACCTTTCTGGCCTCACCGCAACGTCACGCCTGGAGTTCGCGCTCGACGTGCTGCTGACGCTGCCCGAGCAACGTCAGACCATCTTGAGCGTTCAGGACAGCGAAGGCGGATTGACGGCGACCCTGGTTGCTGTTGACGGAGTTCTGAGTCTTCAGGTCGGCGACACCAAGCTTCATTTACGCTCGCAGCCGCTCGCCTCGCACCGCTGGTATCGGGTGCGCTGTGCTATCGACCTGGCGGCGAGTTCACTTCAAACGTCGCTCAGCACGCAACCTTCGGCCTCGCCCGGTCGAGACCTGTTCGAGACAGGTCAAGTCGACGCTGCTTCTGACATTGACCTAGGAGCAAGCCAGCTTGGCATGCTTGTGCTCGCAGGACGGGTCGACAACGGCCGGCCAACAGGCGACTTCGACGGACGCATCGGGCAGCCCTCGATGCAGATCGATGACCAACGGCTCGAATGGGACCTGCACCAAGACATGGGTGGGCGGTCCATCGTCGATGTCGGGTCGCTGCAGCGTCATGGCGAATTGCATCAGCTTCCTGCTCGCGGCGTGACCGGGTCGGCGTGGGACAGCAGCCACCAACGCTGGACCGACGCACCCGAACAGTGGGACGCAGTGCACTTCCACAAAGACGATCTCTATGATGCTGGCTGGCAGGAAACGACAACCATCACGTTGCCCGAGGACCTGCCGAGTGGCATCTATGCGTTCCGGTTACAGGCGGGTGACCAGAGCGATCGCGTGCCTTTCTTTGTCCGGCCAGCGGTGTTAACGCCGACCAAGGATGTTGCGCTGCTGATGTCGTCGGCGACGTACATCGCTTATGCGAACCATCGCATGTTGTTTGAGGGTGCCGACTTCATTGGCACCCGTACTCGGTTACGGCCAGAACACGACTACATCCGCAGTCACCCCGAACTTGGCCGGTCGATGTACGAAGAACACCCCGACGGCAGCGGGGTGATGTTCAGTTCGCGACTGCGGCCGGTGCTGAACCTTCGGCCCGGCGCCGACGGATGGAATTTCACACCCGACACCGACATCAACGCATTCCTGGAGCAGACAGAAATCGGTCACGATGTGATCGCCGACGAAGATGTACATGCCGAAGGGTTGGCGGCACTCGCCCCCTATCGAGTTATCGTCACCTGCTCGCACCCCGAGTATTGGTCGACGGCGATGCTTGACGCTCTCGCTGAATGGCAACGAGGCGGCGGGCGCCTGATGTACCTGGGTGGCAACGGTTTTTATTGGCGAGTCGCGTTCAGCGACGACTGGCCTGGGGCGATGGAGCTTCGACGCGCTGAAGACGGTGTCCGCAACTGGCAGACCGAGGACGGTGAGAACTACCACGCCTTCGGTGGTGAATACGGCGGCATGTGGCGCCGAAATGGTCGCCCTCCCAACGAGGTAGCCGGTGTCGGGTTCGCTGCTCAGGGATTTGGACGAGCAACCTACTTCGATGTGAACGCCGACAGCCTCGACTCGCGAGCCGCGTGGATCTGGGATGGGGTCGAACCCGAAGACGGAAAGATCGGCACGTCTGGCCTCGGCGGAGGCGCCGCTGGACAAGAGATCGACCGCTACGACACCCGACTTGGGTCGCCCGAACACGCTGTCGTGCTGGCCTCGGCTACCGAATTCGGGCCCGACATGGTCAGAACAAAAGAAGAGTTCGAGGGTTCGGTCGATGTCACTCTCCCCGATCCTTATGTGCGAGGCGACATCGTCTTTTACGAGACATCGGGTGGCGGCGCTGTCTTCTCAGCCAGTTCAATCTCGTGGTTCGGCGCGCTCGCCCGAAACAGCTACAACAATGACATAGCGCAACTCACCACGAACGTTCTGCGCCGTTTCGCCGACCCCGAACCGTTTCCGCTCGAAGAGCTCTGATCACAACGCGCTCGGGGCGCTCCCCTGGGGAGTGCCCCGAGGGTTACGGTTAACCATGGCAGAACTCACCACGTTCGATCCTGACCATGATCTCGACGAGGTCCTGGCTGCTTTCCAGCGAGATGGTGCTGTAATCATGCGCAACATGATGGAACCTGCCTTACATCAGCGGGTCCATGACGAGCTGCGACCATGGATCGCTGACACGCCCATGGGCCGTGACGACTTCGCTGGGCGCCAGACGACCCGCACAGGCGCATTGGTGGCTCGAAGCCCAGCGTGCCGCGAGTTGGTGACACACGAGACCGTCTTAGATCTCGCTCACCGCTTTCTACTGCCGTTCAGCAACAAGATCCAGTTGCACCTTACCCAGGTCATCAACATCACGCCGGGGCAAGGCACGCAACCGTTGCATCAGGATCGGCTGGCCTGGGGTGGGTACATCCCCGATGGCATCGAACCGCAGTTCAACACCATCTGGGCGCTCACCGACTTCACGGTAGAGAACGGCGCCACACGAGTTGTACCGGGGAGCCCGCATTGGGATCCCGACCGACGAGCAACCAACGACGAGAAGACACAAGCCGAGATGGAAGCCGGCTCGGTGTTGCTCTATTCGGGTTCGGTCACCCACGGCGGTGGCGAGAACCGTTCCGAACACGACCGCACCGGCATCAACATCACCTATTGCCTAGCATGGCTGCGGACCGAAGAGAACAACTACCTATCGTGTCCGCCTGACATCGCCAAGGACCTCGATCCTGGACTGCAAGACCTGCTCGGTTACACGATGGGCAACTACGCGCTGGGCTACTACAGCGACCCTTATGCCATCGACGGCAAGACCGATATCCTGGCCCCCGAGTACGCCCTAGGCCGCAGCCCTAACGGCAAGGAAAAACTACTCGGCGAGAAGCTCCTTGGCGGCTAAATTCTTGACACCCCTGGGGTGTCAAGAATTCACAACCGACCGATGCGTTCAGCAAGCAGGGCGTAGAAACGATCGCTGTCGAGATCGTTCGCGACCCAGGCGTTCTTTGGTCGCTTCGTCGCTTCCCACCAGTCCACGACGGTCGTGCCCCTGGTGAGCATTGATTCGGTCTCGATCTCGACATTGCAGAGTCGGCCGGTGAAGATGTCTGGCTCGAGCAGATACGCAATCACGCACGGGTCGTGTAACGGTCCGCCTTCGAAGCCATAGCGGTCGATGTCGAAGCGCTGGGCAAATGACAACATCCCAGCAGCGCTCCTGGTCGCTGCGGTGCCCTGGTCACGGAAGGCAGCGATCCGGCTTGGCGAAGTCCGGGCCTTGTGCGTCACGTCGAGTGGCATCATCACGATGTCTATGCCACTCGCAAACACGGTCGCCGCAGCCACCGGGTCTACATAGATGTTGAACTCAGCCATTGGTGTGACGTTGCCTCCTTCGAAGTGGCCGCCACCCATCAGAACGATCTGCTCCACCTTGGACGCCAGGTCAGGGCGACGTTCGAGCGCATCGGCAACGTTCGTCAACGGCCCAAGCGGGCAGAGCGTGATCGCATCGTGCGCTTCGAGCTGTTCGACGATGAACTCCGGGCCGAAGCCAGGGGTCGCTCTAATTGTTGGGTCGGGTCGATCTGCCCCGTCGAGGCCAGTCACTCCGTGTACGTATTCGGCCGTGACAAGGGGGCGACCCTTCGGGCCGAGGTGACCAGCAACCACCGGAACCTCAGCACGGTTTGCAAGCTCAACCATCATGAGCGCGTTCTTCGTCGTCAGCTCAAGCGGCACATTGCCACCGACCGTCGTGATACCGATCACATCCAACTCGTCCGGCGACGCCAACGCCGTCAGGATCGCAATCGCGTCGTCCTGCCCTGGATCCGTATCAATGATGATCTTCCGCATCCGAACACCGTAGAGCCCAGTGTCGCGACAACACCACCAGCTACAGCGACAGATTCAATCCCTGATCAGGGCCAGAGTGCCGGACGTCCTCGGAGCCACAAACGATGATCGTTGACTCAATCCGAGGCACGACGCAACAGTAGGCGAATTCTTGACACCCCTGGGGTGTCAAGAATTGCCGGATCTTGCCTGTCACACCCTCGATCTAGCGCCTTGTCATGGCGACACGACCTCCTCGACTACGGCGACCCCACACGTTCTTCCACATCACCTCTCGCGGAATCAACAAATGGAACTTGTTCCTAGACGACTTCGATCGTCAACGATTCATGTGGCTCCTGGCCGCAATCTGCAAGCGATACGGAATCCAGGCGCACGCGTATTGCCTCATGGGCAACCACTTCCACCTAGTTCTCTATTGCACCGACCCAAACCTGTCGTCAGCGATGCGAGATCTCAAGTCCAGATACGCGAAGTACTACAACCGCCGCCACAAGGGAACCGGTCCAGTGTTCGAAGGACCATTCGTCGAGGTGCCAATCCTGGATGATGAGCATTTGATGATCGAGATTCGCTATGTACATCGCAATCCTTTCGATCTGAACGCAAACGCCTCGATCACCAACTATCCATGGTCTAGCCACGGGTTGTATCTAGGCCTGCGCCCGCAACCTCACTTTGTGGTCACCCGTATCGGCCATCGCCTGTTCGGTCCGAACTATCGACGAGATATCGAGGCACCCCGTGCGTCGGACAAGGTCCAGAACCTCGTGCCGCCAATTCTTGACACCCCAGGGGTGTCAAGAATCGGAGTAGGTACCGACTGGTCTCTTGCCGGAATTCGAGGCGAAGTAGCGAACGCAGCAAGATGTGACATCGGCGACGTACGGACGCGGTCGCACAACGGCCTTCTTGGCATAGCGGCACTCATTGCTCTACGAGAGGCGGGCTTCTCGGCCGCCGAGATCGCAGATCCGTACGGCTTTCGTTCTCGCTCCGCCGCTCACTCTGCAGCCATGCGGGCCGAAGCCCGCTTGACCGACGATGCTTCGCTGCGAATTGTGTACGACCTCGTGCGGCAACGGATGCGACCAGCCGCTTAATTCTTGACACCCCTGGGGTGTCAAGAACTCAGCTGTCGGCAAGGTAGGTAGGGGCAGTGGGCTTGAGGGGGCGGGCATACCAAAGTGGACGGCGCAGATTGTTGGGACCTGGACCTGGGCGGGTCTTGGCCAGCCATTCGAGATAGGCCTCGCGAGACTTGTTGGTGTCAACCACGACGTCGCCATACTGGTCGCCCTTCTCGGCCGGTGTGACTCGCACCCGTTGGTGCCAGCACTGCATGCCAGAGATCGGGTCAGGCTGCACGGCGAACGTCAGGTTCTGGTGCACGCCCGTGTCGTTCCACCAAATGCGCTCGGTGTCTTTGTCCTTGCTCTTCCAGCGGCGGATGCCGTCGGTGCGTTTGAGCTTCCAACCGCCTTCACCGTCGTCGGTGATCTTGGCCTTGCCAGCACCCCAGGAGCGCGCCTTGTCTTCTTCGACGCGCCAACGTCCCATGTGGTGCGATGCGGCAACGATCCCAGGACGGATGCCCTCGGTGCGCCACGCCTGGATCACGAAGTGACCGATTCGCGTGGTGATCCGCACGAGTCCGTTCTCGTCGATACCGAGCTTCTCGGCATCTTCGGGATGGATCCACAGCGGGTGTCTGTGCGAGATCTCGCTGAGCCATTTGCTGTTCGCTGACCGCGTGTGGATCAATGTAGGGATGCGGAAGGTTGGCAACAGAATTCGCTCGTTGCCTGCGATGTCCATGTCCTGATGGTGGACGTGCGACGGGATCCATTTGGGCGTGGCGTACTCGGGCCAGCCCCATTCGGCGAGCGTGGTCGAATACAGCTCGAGCTTCTTCGAGGGTGTCTCGAAACCCTGCTTGATCTCGCCGTCAATCTCGATAGCAGGCGAACCGTCGCCGAGCGAAGCCAGCTCCATACCCTCGAGTGTCTCGGGTGACCCATCCCACGTTCCTGGGGTGTTGGGCTTGCGGTAGACGCCCGCAGCGTCCTTATGTGAGTCCTCGACGGCAGCCTGGTCTACATCGCGTTCATACGGGGTGGTCTGGTCACCTTCGATTGCGAAAGCACCACGGTTACGCATGAATTCGAGTGGTGTTTCACCAGCAGCCGCAGCAGCTTCGGCAAGACCAGGAACCGAATCGCGGAACATCATCTCGTAGTACTCGTCGATGCCGATCGGCTTACCCGGGTTCGCTTCGCTCTCGAACCATTTGCGAATTCCCATAGACCCGTCAGGGTCAATGCGCCAAGACAGGTCGATCCAAAACTCGTTCTCTTCCCAGACTTCGCCGGGGTTGAATTCATGGGTCCGCGACTCGGCGGTGACGACGTCACCCTTGCCTCGAGCGGCCTGGATCTCGGCGTAGCGACGGAACACCGGTTGGCGGAACGCAATCCAGCGGCCTGCGTGCGTCTCGTAGCTGACGACGTCGTGGCGCTCGGCGCCCACACCCATCGGTAGCACGAAGTCAGCAAACCAGGAGGTCTCGCTCCACGTCGGCGTAAGTGCCACATGGCAGTTAACGAGCGCTTCGTCCTTGAGCGCCTCCATCCAGGTGAACCCGTCGGGGTTCGTCCAGATCGGGTTGTAGACACGCGAGAAGTACGTGTCGAGCGTGCCGCGACCTTCTTTCAGGAAATGCGGGAGCAGGATCGACATCTCGTGATAGCTGAGCGGGTATTCCTCAGGCCATTCGAGATGGTTCCACTTGGTTATCTTTGGTGCGCCAATCGGCGCCTTGGGGGCAAACTTGTTCCAACCATTACCGCTGGTGCCGCCAACCGTGGCGACCGAACCGGTCATGACGGCGATGAAGAACAAGCAGCGAGCCACCTGCCAGCCGCCTTGGTTCCCCGCACCCGCTGCACGCCAGTTGTGCGATGCAAACTTGGTCGGGTGAGCGCCGATGATGGCGGCGATCTCGCGGATCTTCTCAGCATCGATACCGGTGATGGCTTCGGCCCGCTCAGGGGTGTATTCGGCGTAATGCGTCTTGAGTGCTTCCTCGACCGAATCCCATTCCTGAGCCATGTCAGGGAACTCTGCGGCCAGGAAGGTTTCCCAGTTAACCCATCGCTTGACAAAGTCACGATTCCAGGTGTCGTTCTCGAGCATCTGGTGGATGATCGCTAAGCACAGGAAAGGTTCGGTGCCCGGCCAGGTCGGCAGCCAGTGATCGGCCTTGGATCCGGTGTTCGAGAGCCGAGGATCACACACGATGACCGTTGCACCCTTTTGCTGTGCTTCGATGATTCGCTGCGCGTGTGGATTGAAGTAGTGGCCAGACTCCAGGTGCGCAGAGATCAGGAAGATGACCTCGGCGTTGGCGTAGTCAGCTGACGGACGGTCGTGACCCATCCACGACTGGTAGCCAATACGTGCGTTCGACGAGCAGATGTTCGTATGGCTGTTGTGGCCATCGACACCCCATGCCTGCAGTACTCGGTTCGTGTAGTTGGTCTCGCCAGGACGACCAACGTGATACATGATCTCGTTGTTGCGTTCTTCTTTGATCGCCTTGCGGATGCGAGCGCCGATCTCTTCGAGCGCCTCATCCCAGCTGACGCGCTCCCACTCGCCACCGCCCCGTTCTCCTACCCGCTTCATCGGGTACATAACCCGCTCGGGGTCATAGACCTGGTTCAGCGTCGCTGGTCCTTTGGCGCAGTTGCGGCCACGGCTCGCGGGGTGCTCGGGGTTGCCCTCGATCTTGTCGATCTCGCCCGTTTCCTGGTTGAAGTAACAGAGCAGGCCACAGCCAGCTTCGCAGTTGAAGCACGAGGTCGGCACCAGCGTGTACTTCTTCTCGACCTTCGTCGGCCACGCCTTGGCGTCGAACTCGGTCCAGTCATGCCACTGCTCGAACGGCGGGTAGTTCGTGAGATCGGTCATGCTGTTTCCTTCGTAACTGTGGCTTGGCGATGGCCGGGACCATGGAAGCGAATCGGCGCTGCGATTGTGTCCGTGCGGGTCATGACAGGGGCACTGACTGACCGGCGCGCACGAAGGAGTCTTCGTAGGCGAACATTCCGATCAGGGACAGAGCCCCTGCAATCGCCAGGCTTATAGCGCCGATGCTGTCGGTCGCTAACTCGACGATCACTATGACCGCCGGCACGACCAATCCAATGAGCACACTGAACCGGAACTGCTTGGCATAGGCGCCATGAGTCATCTCGTGCACGGCGAGCTCGACATGACGGCTGCCTTTGGATGTCAGTTCCATGGCAACGAGGGCTGCCGTAGCCACAACACCACCGAGCAACACCCAACTAACTGCCCGAGGTTCCGGAACAGCAAGGAACAGATCCATGATTGCGTAGGTCGCACCACCAGCGGTCACGGCCTGCGCCAGAAGCGTGGGCAACAACAGTGGTGTCTGCCAGAGGTCACGGCCCTCACACTGGCCAAACAAAAAGGCCGTGTAGCCAGCCGTACCGAGCGCTCCTAGGACCGCAGGAATGGCCAGTCCCTTGAGCAATCCGGTTGACCCAGCGAGGCCTCCAACGAACCAGAGACCACACACCGCAGAGAATGCCATCAGAATGTAGGCGCCCTTGACCAGCCATGATTCCCAACTGCCACGGGTGATCAGGTAGTGGAATCGGCCTGGCTGCTTCAGGTCAGAAATCAGCAGCACACCGGTGAGCGCCAGGAAGGCCCCTGCAACGACCGGTGGGGCGATGGCAACGGCGTTGTCCACGTCGGCATGACCCATGAGCACGAGAAGCGCCGCGACCAGCATCACGCCGGCGGCGATGGCCTTGGTCACTAGATAACCCGAGACCTTGGCCTTCCAGGTCATCTGGTGTGCGGTCGTGTAGGCCGTGCGGGCAACAACGCCGTCCATGTCTGTTGGCTTTGAACCGAGCGAAACCGGCACCGTTGGATGGCTCTTGCCGCCTTTGTCGCCAGCGAATAATCGGTCAGCCCAGATCATGCCGTCGTTCGACAGCGCACTACGTGTCGGGTCGAGCGAAGCTTGGTCGGCGCCCTTGTAGAACACCTTTGGTTTGGTGTTCTGTTCTGGGGCACGCACCGACGTCTCGTTGCGAGCAATGATCTGGTTGATCTTGCTGGCCGGATCATCCAGGTCACCAATGATGATCGCCTCGGTTGGGCACACCACCTGGCATGACGGCTCGAGGCCTACTTCGACCCGGTGGTTACACATGTTGCACTTCTGTGCAGTGTTCGTCTCAGGGTTGATGTAGAGCGCGTCGTACGGGCAGGCATTCATGCATGACTTGCAGCCAATGCAGTTGTCATCCTGGAAATCAACGACGCCGTTGTCGGCTCGAAACAGTGCGTTCGTTGGGCAGATCGTCATACACGGCGCATCGTCGCATTGGTTACAGCGCATCACCGAAAATTTGCGTGCGACATCGGGGAACGTGCCAGTCTCGATGTACTTCACCCAAGTCCGGTTGACGCCCAGGGGCACGTCGTGTTCACTCTTGCAGGCGACGGTGCACGCATGGCAGCCAATGCAGTTGTCGCTATCGAGCACAAAGCCCAGTCGTGTCATGTTCCCTATGTGACCATAGTCACGCTTGCAGCGCTAGAGGCTAAACCTCACTAAGGTCATAGCTTCAGCCTATGACCTGTGTCGTAGGCTGGCTGAATGCCTCTAGGTCCGTCCTTTCCCGAACTTGCCTCGTTAGATCTGTTCGTCTCCGTGGTGGAACTTGGCAGCGTCAGCCGGGCTGCTGCTGTTCATGGGGTTGCGCAACCCTCGGCCAGTAGCCGGATACGACATCTGGAACGCCAACTCGGCATGATCTTGCTCGAGCGAAGCCCGTCAGGCTCGATTCCCACCGACGCGGGTGTGGTAGTCGCTGGTTGGGCCGAAGCCATCCTGCGCTCGTCCCATGAGCTCAAAGCTGGGTTGCAAGCGTTCCAGGCCGAACAATCTGGTCGTCTTCGCATCGCTGCCAGCTTCACGATTGCCGAGTATCTGTTGCCCCAGTGGCTCGGGCGGTTCGCTCGCGCCCATCCAGGCGATTCAGTAGCGCTCGAAGTCGCCAACTCGACGTCGGTCATCGAACGCTTGCACGACGGCGGCGCCGACCTCGGCTTTATCGAGACCACGTCTGCACTCACTGATCTCGACGAACAGTTGGTCGGCACTGACGAGCTCATCGCCGTTGTGGCACCTGCTCACCCGTGGGCCAACCGGCGGACCGTTCCCGTCGAAGCACTAGCCGCCACTCCCTTGGTCACTCGCGAGGCGGGGTCCGGCACCCGAGAGGCGCTCGAAGCTGCGTTAGCCGCACTCGATCTTGGGCCGCCAACAGCGATCCTCGAACTCGGAAGCACGTCAGCGGTGCGTTCCGCAGTACTCGATAGCAACTCACCGACGGTCATAAGCCGCCTGGCTGTCGCTGCCGAACTCGACGCGGGTTCGCTTGTCGAAATCGCAGTTAAGGATCTGGCGATCAGTCGCAGTCTGCGCGCCGTCTGGCCTCGTCGCAAGCCACTTCCTCCTCTCGCTGCGCAACTCCTTGACAGCCTGACCGGCTAACGACCAGCGCCTGCACAACGAATCGATTCCTGGCACCGGTTCGTTGTTCAGGCATTGGGAACACAGTCGCAATAACGGCCCAACATTTTGGAAGCACCGGCACGTTTGACTGTCTGCATGGCATGCCCCTAGCGAGGCAGCGAGGCCCCCAACCTGGCAGCTCGCCATTGGCTTGACCCGAAGTTCCCCTCGGACCAGCTGAATCTGACAAGCCACCATGTTTCGTGAACTCGGCGATCCCCCGAGTTGTTCGAGCCCGTCGGAGTTCTCCGTCACCGCCCCGCGGCGCACCGCTAATTACTACCGACGGCCTGCTCTTGGCTTTGGCCGAGCAGATAGACGCCAGCAAGGGATCCAATCAAGCCGCCTGTGCTTGACAACGCGAGATCACCAACGGTGTCGCCATAGGTCAATGCGAGCCCTCCGGCGCCTCCAAAGCCATCATCGCTGACCGCCCACTCAAAGATCTCCCAGAGAACGATCATGAGTGCACCAAACCCGGTGCCCAACAGGACGGCATCGCGTCGATCATGCACGTTGCGGAACCGGAACGCATGGAACGCAAAGACCAGCCAGATCCAGTTGATGGTGTGCAACACATCGTCGGTGACCGGGAACTCGTCATAGAAGCCGAGCAGGTTGCCAAACGTGTCGAGCAAAAACGGCAGCGACAGGAACGCATCAGCCGTGTGTGGGTACGGGTCCCACTTACGCAAGTAGGCGAGCAACGGCACAACCACTGCCGGCGCCAGGAAGATCGGCGCTCTGCTTCCCATGGCCTTGCCGTCGAGCACATCAGGTGGGAAGAAGATGGCGATGGTAAACGAAACAACCAACGCTGCTTTTACGACATAGTTGAACTTGGCCATGAGTGGAAGTCGGTCGATGGAAAGGACTGCGCTACGTGTCACGTTGCGAGAGTAGGCGTGGGCCAACCCGTAGGCTCAGACCATGAGTCTCGCAATCGAGGTAACCGGCCTGACCAAGTCGTACAAGACGAAGTCTGGCGACACCGTCGATGCCATCAAAGGCATCGATCTGCACGTCAACGAGGGCGAGATACTTGCGTTTTTAGGGTCGAACGGCGCTGGCAAGACCACAACGATCGAGATCCTCGAGGGATTCCGCGATCGAACCTCGGGAAACGTGCAGGTGCTGGGCGAAGACCCTGAGCACGCGTCCAGGACATGGCGTGAAGACATCGGCATCGTGCTGCAAGAGTCTGCACCGGACCGCTCGCTCACTGCTCACGAGTCGGTCTCTATGTATGCATCGTTCTACGACGCTCCCCGACCGGTCGACGAGGTACTGGAAATCGTCGGTCTTACCGATAGTGCTGGGCAGCGGACCAAGGCACTGTCGGGCGGACAGAAACGGCGCCTCGACCTCGCCATTGCTCTTGTCGGTGACCCAAAGTTGGTCTTCCTCGATGAGCCGACCACGGGCTTTGACCCATCCGCACGCCGTGAAGCCTGGGAGATGATTGAACAACTGCGCAGCGTTGGTGCGACCGTGCTGTTAACCACTCACTACATGGACGAAGCCGAGCACCTCGCCGACCGCATCGTGGTCATCAGCGACGGGCTAATTTCCGCCGAAGGAACAGCTGCAGATCTCGCCGAGCAGGTCAAGCTTCTCACTCGTATTGCCTGGAATCCTGCCGAGGTCCCTGCCGAGGCACTCCCCGATCTGTTCCGTTCCGAGTTGCACACAACGACCGAGGAGCTCGCGATCGAGACGACTGAGGTCACCGCGGTAGTGCATGCGCTGACCGGCTGGGCCACCGCGAATGGCAGCCGAATCGACTCGTTATCGGTCATGAGGCCGAATCTCGAGGACACGTTCTTGCGACTTACTGCCGCCGGCGATGCACGATGATCACCAAGACACTCAGCTCCGCAAAATATGCGCTGCTCAGCTTCCGCAGAAATCCGGCTGCCACCTTCTTCACGATTATCTTTCCTGTCCTGTTCCTGGTGATCTTTGGTTTGGTGTTCGGCAGCGAAGAGACCGGGCCAGCAGATCAGCTGGTCAAGGTGTCGACGTTCATCGTCCCAGGGATATTGGCGCTCTCCATCGTCTCGGCCACATTTGTAAATCTCGCGATGAACCAGGTGATCCGTCGCGAAGCCGGTCAACTCAAACGGCTGAGAGGCACGCCGCTATCGCCGTTAGGTCACATCATCGGCCAGATTCTGGCCTCATTGGTGATCGTCGTATTCATGACCGTGTTGGTCACCGTGATTGGGCGACTTTTCTTCGGCGTCGAGTTCAACCTCAGTTCTATCGGCGTGTTCGCCCTCAGTATTGGGTTGGGGTCAGTTACCTTTTCCGCTCTGGGACTCGCGATCACCGCGATCATCCCCAACGATGATGCCGCCCCTGCCGTCACGAACGCCACGGTGTTCCCGCTCTATTTCATCTCCGATGTCTTCTTCTTCTCCGATGACGACAGCTCGGGTTTCATCGACACGCTGGGCGACATCTTCCCCGTTAAGCCGCTAACCGAGAGCCTGCAAGACAGCTATAACCCGTTCATCGAGTCTGTCTCGCTCCCTTGGGGCAAGTGGGCAGTTATCGCCGCATGGGGTGTCTTCGGCATCGTGGCTGCCGCCAAGTTCTTCAAATGGACGCCACAAACAGAGCGTCGCTGAGCGCTGCGGGCCGGCTGGCCAGGCCGCATGGCTAGTCGCTGTGCGATTCTGGCTCTGCGCCAGGTTCGACGAAATTGTCTTGCACCCAGCGGGCTATTGGTAGAGCGAGCTTTGGTCCGACCACATCGCGACCGAACTTGTTGGTGCTCGAAGGTCGGTCTGTTGCTCGCCCAACGACGACATGGCCGGACCACACCCAAGAACTAGGTCTAGGAAATCTCTATCTCTGGGAAGCTTTGTGCCGCCCCACGTCGGCCATCGTCGTGCAACCCGACGTCGATCCCAATTGGGAAAAGATCGCAGGAATCCTCCATAACGCCTATCGTCTTGTTGCACCCAAGACGCTGGTCAAGAAATTGGACAAACGATGACAAACGCTCCCACGCACACGCCCACTCTCGACGCTGGCGTTCTGGCGTCGGTGACCGCCGCTGTTGGCAGGGCGCGCTCCGCTCAGCAAGCAATCGAGGGCTGGGATCAGCTACAGGTCGATGACGCCGTCACCGCAATTGCATTCGCTGCTACCCGCCCCGACGTCGTGCAGACCCTTGCCAACCTTGCTGCTGAGCAGAGTGGTTTGGGCAATGCTGCTGACAAGGCAACCAAGATCATGCGTAAGACCTTGGGCACCATGTCGGACCTGAAGGGTGCACCTTCTGTCGGCGTGATCGACGTCGACGAAGCACGTGGCCTGACCACGATCGCAAAACCAATGGGTGTGATTGCCTGCATCCTGCCGTCGACCAATCCTGGGGCCACACCGATCAACAATATGATGATCACGCTGAAGGGTCGCAATGCCGTGATCCTGGCACCGCACCCACGGGGTGAGGCCACCTGCGCGGAATCCGTACGTATAGCACGAGCCGAGCTCGCCAAGCTTGGCGCTCCAGAAGATCTGGTGCAGCTCGTCAGCGTCGCCGGAGCGAACAAGGAAGCTGGCAAGGCCATTGCGGCCGAGCTGCTATCTCAAGTCGACTATTCACTCGTCACTGCCGGCCCGGCCAATGTCGACATGGCCTATCGCGTCGGGACCCCCTCGCACGGTGTTGGCGTGGGTAACGCACCGGTGATCATCGACGAGACCGCTGACCTGGATGCTGCCATCCCAAAGATCGTGGCCAGCAAAACCTTCGACCACGCCACCAGTTGTTCCTCGGAGAACTCGTTGGTTATCGACGACTCGGTCTACGACTCAGTCATGACCAAACTGCAAGAGCAGGGCGGCTGGCTCGTTCCCGCCGAGAAGAAGGAACAGCTGCAACAGGCCATGTGGCCCGGCGGCAATCTCAATCGCCAGGTTGTTGCTCAACCGGCAAGCCGCATCGCCGAAGTTGCGGGCTTCGACGACGAACATGCACACGCGGCGAAGTTCCTGATCGTCGAAGAGTCCGCAATAGGCGAAGCACATCCGTTCTCGGGCGAAAAGTTGTCCGTCGTTCTCACCGTCTACCGGGCCAGTGACTTCGAGCACGCACTCGACACCGTCGAAGAGATCCTCGGATTTATGGGCGAGGGCCATTCGTGCGGTATCCATTCCGAGGTCGACGAGCGCGCCGAGCGGCTGGCCGAGCGGGCGCGCGTTTCGACCGTTCTTGTGAATCAGCCCCACGCCTACAACAACGGCGGCAGCTTCGACAATGGTCTCGACTTCACGCTGTCTATGGGTGCCGGCACATGGGGTGACAACGACACCTGCGAGAACCTGACATACAAGCACTTCTTGAACTACACATATCTAGCGCGCCCAATCCCCAGCACCGAGCCCACCGAAGAAGAGCTCTTCGGCGACTTCCTCGCTCGCTCTGGCCAGCGCGCCGGGACCGCAGAACGCAGACAGCAGCAACGAAGCAATGCGTATTACCACCAACCGAGCCGGCTGACGTGTTCGTAGAAGAACACGACGCTAAACAACTCATCTCTACTGGTGGCATCACTATCCCGCAGGGACAGACGGTGCAGACCCCTGATGGCGCGTATGGCGTTGCTAACGGAATCAGCGGCGCTGTCATGGTCAAAGCACAGGTACCGACCGGTAAGCGAGGCAAGGGCGGCGGCATCATCAAGTGCGACACGCCTGACGACGCACGAGAGGCGGCCGAACGCCTTCTGGGTTCCGAGCTCAGTGACTTCACGATCGACCGCGTCCTCGTCGAGGGTTGTGCCGATATCGCCCAGGAGCTCTATGCAGCCATAACGATCGACCCTGTCTCTGGCGGACCGCTACTCATGCTGTCTACCGAAGGTGGCATGGACATCGAAGAAGTACACGCGACCTCGCCCGACAAGGTCCAGATGGTAACGATCGACATCGAGTCTGGCCTGGGTGCCGGGCAAGCGATGGACCTGGCCGTTGAGACCGACCTGGACCCGCAAATGCACGTGCCGCTAGCCGGCATGTTGTTGACGCTGTACGGGCTGTTCCGCCAGTACGACGCTGAACTGCTCGAGATTAATCCGTTGGCCGTGACCCTAAGTGGCGAACTGGTCGCGCTGGACTGCAAGCTCGTGATCGATGACAACGCTGTGTTCCGGCAGCCAGGAGCCGGGCCCGAACGCCATATCGGCACTGCGCTCGAGATCGAAGCCAAAGAACAAGATTTCCTCTTCGTCGAGCTCGAGGGCGATGTCGGTGTACTCGCGAATGGCGCCGGCCTCACAATGTCAACGATGGACGCGGTGACAGCGCATGGCGGAAGTCCTGCCAACTTCCTAGAAGTCGGCGGCATGGCATACAAACGAGCAACTCCAGCTCTAGCACTGGTACTAAAGAATCCGAACGTAAAGAGCCTGCTGGTCAACCTGTGTGGGGCTTATGCCCGCACCGATGTGATCGCCGAAGGCCTGATCGCTGGCTTCCATGAGCTCAAGCCCGAGCTCGACGTGTCATTCTGCATCCACGGGACGGGCGAGGATCGAGCACAACAACTGGTGCGGGACGAACTCGGGATCGAACCCCACGAATCCATGGACGATGCAGTCCGCGAGGCCATTGCCAACGCTGCGGCATACACAGGAAGCCGCCCATGATCTCTTCGAAACCAAACGTATTAGTCCAAGGTATTACCGGCAGCGAGGGCACGTACTGGACAGAACAAATGTTAGCGAACGGCACCTCGGTGGTAGCTGGCTGCACCCCTGGCAAAGGCGGCCAAGAGGTCGCTGGCGTGCCGGTCTACAGCACCGTCGTGGAAGCGCTCGTGCAGCACCCGATCGACTTGTCCGTAATTTTTGTGCCTGCCCGATTCGTCAAAGGCGCAGCTGTCGAGGCGATCGAAGCTGGCGTGCCGTCAGTCATTGTGCTGGCCGAGTTTGTACCGGTTCACGACACGATGGAGATCTTGGCGCTGGCGCGCCGCGCCGAAGCCAAACTAATTGGACCGAACTGTCCTGGCATCGTGTTCCCCGGCCGCGACTTTGTTGGCATCATGCCAGGCTGGTCAGACCGCCTGTTCGCACCTGGCCGTATCGGCGTGGTCTCTCGTAGCGGGAGTCTGGGCGCCCTGATCAACCTCAACCTGGTGGCTGGCGGATTCGGCCAATCCGCGTTCTTGGGATTGGGCGGCGACCCCATCGTCGGCACCACGTTCCGTGATGCGCTCGAGTGGTTCGAAACCGACCCCAACACCGACGCTGTCGTCTTACTCGGCGAGGTAGGCGGTCCGATGGAGGAAAGCGCGGCCGAGTTCATCCCATCGATGAGTAAGCCGGTCATCGCTTTTATCGCCGGGCAGAATGCCCCTGAAGGCAAGAAGATGGGTCATGCTGGCGCCATGGTCTCTGGCGGCAAAGGAACTGCAGCGTCAAAAATGGCAGCACTTGCCGAAGCCGGCGCTCATGTCGCCTCAGTCCCGTCCGAGGTCGTCGAACTTTTGCGGGCGCTGTAGCACTCAGAGCAGCTGGACAAACACATTGCCATAACGCTACGTGCCTGCATTCACCACCGTCTCGGTGACCCCACCCTCGACGTACGGCGTATGCCTCGGACATATCGCTATGTCAACGAGTCCGCGGCATCGCCGTGAGACGTGTCCTGGCCCGACTCGGCCTTCCCGACAACCTTTTCGCCTTCGATACCGATCATCAGGTAGTCGTTGATGAGCCTGTGCGCACGCGACTCTTCGCCAGGCTCCTAGACCCAGTCGTTCTCGTCGAGCATGGTGTCGCTGACCCGGTGTTGTTCGTCGATGTATGAATAGTCCATTTGTCTCCCTTGACGCCTGGCTCCGTTTGTAGTCTGAGGGCGTGACAAACACGATGGACGCCGAAATGCTTCGGGCGAAGTACGACCAAGAACGCGATAAGCGACTGCGTGACGACGGCAACGAGCAATACATCGAACCTGTCGGCCAATTCGCACACTACTTAGACGACCCCTATACCGACCCTGAACCGCGAGAGCCTTTGACCGACGAGGTCACCTTTGCGTTCATCGGCGGCGGCTTCGCCGGGCTTGTGACCGGCGCCCGCCTGAAGGAAGCCGGTGTCGACGATGTCCGAATCATCGAGAAGGGCGGCGACTTCGGTGGCACCTGGTACTGGAACCGTTACCCCGGTGCGATGTGTGACACGGCCGCGTTCATCTATATGCCGCTGCTCGAAGAGACCGGCCACATGCCAAGTCGCAAGTACACGCGTGCGCCCGAGATCCTGGAGCACTGCCAGCGCATCGGCAACTTCTACGGGCTCTACGAAAATGCGGTCTTCTCCACCGAAGTGACCGACCTGACCTGGAATCAGGAGCTACAACGTTGGATCATTCGCACCAACCGCGGAGACGAGATGCGAGCCAAATTTGTAGCCACGGGAACCGGCCCGCTGCACCGGCCCAAGTTGCCTGGCATCGATGGCATCGAGTCATTTGGGGGCCATAGCTTCCACACAAGCCGTTGGGACTATGGCTACACCGGAGGGAGCCCAAGCGGGGCGCCCCTGGCACACCTTGCCGACAAACGAGTTGGCATCATTGGTACGGGGGCCACCTCAGTGCAATGCATCCCCCACGTTGCCCAGAGCGCTGGCGAGCTATTCATCTTCCAACGCACACCCTCGTCGATCGATATCCGTAACAACGTGGACACAGACGCTGAGTGGTTCGCTTCGCTACAACCCGGTTGGCAAGAGGAATGGTTGCTCAACTTCACCACGTTGCAGACCGGAGGTTTCACCGACGAGGACCTGGTCAAGGACGGGTGGACCGACATCTCGCAGCGGATTCGCGACAAGGCGATCGAGAACGGCGACTTCTCTCCCGAGGGACTGACCAAGGCCTATCACGACAGCGACGACGAGAAGATGGCAGAGATACGAGCCCGTGTCGACGCCATAATCGCAGACCCTGAAACCGCCGATGCTCTCAAGCCCTGGTATCGCCAGCTCTGCAAGCGGCCGTGTTTCCACGACGAGTACCTGGACTCGTTCAACAGCGACAGCGTTCATCTGGTCGACACCGATGGCCAGGGTGTGCAGCGCATCGACGAAACCGGTGTATTCGTCGGCGACGAGCACTACGAGCTCGACTGTCTGATCTATGCGTCGGGTTTCGAGGTCGGCACACCCCAGGAACGCCGCAGCGGATTCGACGCAGTCGGCCGTGATGGCGTAGCGCTGTCCCAGGCCTGGGTCGACGGTATGACCAGCCTGCACGGCATACATGTACACGGCTTTCCGAACATGTTTGTTGTCGGACCGAACCAGGGCGCCAACCTGATTTCGAACGTGCCCCACAATTTGACTGAGCGGGGTCGAACCATCGCTGCAATAGTTGCCCACGCCGTCGCTAATGACTCGGCCGAGGTCGAGACGACCGCAGACGCCGAGGCCGATTGGATCACCATGCTCGAGTCGGGCGGACGGACGTTCGGCAACGATCCCAGCTGCACACCTGGCTATTACAACAACGAGGGTCAGGTCGACGAGGGTTCGGGTAACCGTAACTTCTTGGGTTATCCCGACGGGCCTGTCGCCTACTTCGAGTACATCGCCGCCTGGCGTAATTCTGGCGACTTCGAGGGCCTCGAATTCCGCTAGGCCGTCGCTATGGCACGCTCCTTGTCATCACCCCCTGTGTGACACTGGCGAGACGCATGCCACGCCGCTATGGGCGATGTGTCACTACGAGATCAGGACGGGATTGGATGTGACACGCCTGAACGCCCCGCTGGAACCTGGCCTATCGGCGATGGCTGCGCTTTCGTTGACTGCATTCCTGGCTCGATCTTCAACGGCACCGAATGCGAATCGATTTGCATCGGCGATAGCTCCTGGAACGGCAGCGAATGCGTCGAGGTGCTGTGCGAGCGCAGCTTCAGGTGGACCGGCACCCAGTGCCTACCCGATGGCCCCCGTGCCCGAACGGTCAAATCATCGTCAACGGGCGGTGCACACAGCTCGGCTTCGAAGATGGGGACGGAGCCGACGTCCAGGTTCGACCTGAGCTTGTCAAACCTGAACTAGATCTCTTCCATGCCATCCCGGCGCTGCCCCGGTTCCCCGACAACTAACCGCCTCGAAGCAGAACGCCGAACGGTGGGTGTACCCATAAGGGCACACCCGCCGTTCGTCCGTTTTCGAGCAATCAGTGGGGCTTGGATGCAAGTAGACCGCGGTCCACGAGATCCCTGATCTGGTCGTCGTCCATACCCAGCAAGCTTTGGAGTACTTCCGCGTTGTGTTCTCCCAGCGCCGCCGTGTGGTGTTCGTCTGGCGGAAGGTCATCGCTGCTGCGGAACGGGAAGCCGGGGATGGTGACATCGCCAGCAAGAGGGTCACTGACTGTACGGACCGTGCCTCGTTCGATGAAGTGAGGATGAGCAACTGCCTGCTCGATAGTTAGAGCCGGGCCGTGAGGAACCCGGGCCTCGGTGAGCGCAGCAATTACGGCTTCGTCGTTGCCCAAGCTAGCCATCCACGACTCGATGATGTCAGTCAGTGCCTGACGGTTATCGAGCCGCGTCGGGTTATTCCGGAAGCGCTCGTCGGTCGCCAAGTCTGGCTGTCCCAACGCATTCCACAGATTTGGCATCTGCTGCTCGGTGCACAAGATGATGATCCAGCCATCAGGGCTCTTGAATGAACCAGCTGGCGCCAGCGAGTTGAAGTTCCGTCCAGCGCGAATGGCTTCGGGCGCCTTGCTATCGTCCATCGACACGGTGGTCACCGCAGTGTCGTGCATATGGAAGAGCGCGTCGACCATCGCGATATCAAGATGTGTGCCGCGGCCTGTACGTTCGCGATGGAACAGTGCATGGCCAATCGCTCCGAAGGCATGAACTCCAGCGTTCGTGTCGGCCATGCCGAGCCCAACAAAAGTCGGCGGGCCGTCAGGCTCTCCGGTCATGTGCATAATTCCGGCAGTTGCCTGGGCGATCAGATCAAAACACGGGAGACTCGAAAACGGGCCGGTCTGGCCGAATCCCGAGATCGAGGCCATGATCACATCGGGCTTGATCGCGGACAGTGCTTCGTAACCAAGGCCCTTGCGCTCCAGCACGCCGGGGCTGAAGTTCTCGACCACGATATCGACGTGCGGAACCAGATCACGGATGATCTGCTGCCCTTCACTCTGGAAGATGTCCAGGCACACGCTTCGTTTGCCACGGTTCTGCTGAATGTGCAGACCCGATCGCTTGTTGATTCGTGGTGCACCCGCTCGATTCGGATCGCCATAGGGCGGGTGCTCGATCTTGATGACGTCGGCGCCCAGTTCGACAAGGAGCCGAGTACATGATGGACCTGCCAAATACCGGGTCAGGTCCAGGACCTTGACACCCTCGAGCCAACGTTGTTCAGAAGTCATAGATCAACTGTCGCATTCACAGCTTCGCCATACCAATCGCCAGGTGTTCTCGCTTTACTGATCGGCTCCTCCGTTGCACCGCTCCTTACCGGCCGACGATGCAGTAGCCGGGAAACAGGCGCAGCGGAGAAAGCCGGACTACCCGCGGTAGCGGCGGACGATGGCCGTGGCGTCCATGCGATTCTCGCCAGCGTCTTGGGTTGCTTTGAGATAGCCGCTCACCAATGCAGTCAGCGGCGTTTCGGCACCAAGAGCACTGGCTTCGTCTTGTACTAGGCCAAGATCCTTGGCCATCCAGTCGACGGCGAAGCCGAAGTCGAACTCGTCGTTCACCATTGTTTCGCCACGGTTGCTCAGGTACCACGAACCGGCCGCACCCTTGGTCACCGCCGCCAGGACCTTGCCCATGTCCAGGCCAGCCCTTTGTCCAAACGCGATCGCTTCGGCGGCGCCCTGGATTGCTCCGGCACACAGGATCTGGTTACACATCTTGGTCAGTTGGCCACTGCCTACGCCACCGACGAGTGTGACTGTTGATGAGTAGGCATCGATCAACTGCAGCGCCTTATCGAAGTCAACCTCGGCTCCCCCGCACATGACGCTGAGCGCACCATTCTCGGCACCTGCCTGCCCACCCGATATCGGTGCGTCGACGAAGCCGATGTTCTTGGCCGCACAAGCCTGGCCCAGCTCTCGAGCCAGCTCTGCAGAGGCGGTGGTGTGATCGACGAGTACAGCACCTTCGGTCATGGTGGCCAACGCGCCGTCGTCCCCATAGCTAACCGCACGCACGTCGGCGTCGGCACCGACGCACAGCGCAACGAAGTCAGCACCAGCGGCGGCCTCGGCTGGGGTCGAACACGCTGTGCCCGTATGGTCGCTCGCCCATTGTTCGGCCTTGGCCTTGGTGCGATTAAAGACCCTAACCTCGTGCCCGGCGGCGGCGAGATGTCCTGCCATTGGGTAGCCCATGTTGCCAAGACCGATGAATGCTGCGATTGCCATGGCCGCAATCTACTCGGCAGCCACAGCGGACCGCATCGCAGCCAGCCCGGCCTCAGCGTTGCAGCGGTGGCACCAAGCGTTCAGACGAATGAACCCAGTCGCTCAAGGTGTGCAGGACTAGACCGGCAGACCGGTCTCGTTCTCCAACTTGAACTGGACGGCATCAACCAGGATTTGGTCTGGCCCCACCAAGCTCACGCCTCGATGGTCCCATCAGTTTTCGGCCAGATACCTGTCCACGACACATTGACGGCGAACGGCGAAAGCAGCTCAGCTTCGTATTCGCTATCGGCTTCTGTCCACCGAGTCCTAGATCACGGGAACGGTGAAGCCAACTTCGGCTCCCCCGCCGCTGGCCTCGCGTGCCCACACCTTTCCTTCATGCTCGGCTGCGGCCTTGGCGACAATCGCTAGACCTAATCCCGATCCTGGCGCTGATCGGTCACGGTCGCTGCGATAAAAGCGATCAAAGATGCGATCTCCATCACCTGCATCGATGCCGGGGCCTTCGTCCGATACGAACAGCGATCCGTTGAGCACCGACACAGTGATCGGCAACCCTTCAGGGCTGTACTTGTCCGCATTGCCGATCAGGTTCTGAGCGGCCCGCACCAGGGCGCCATGATCACCAGCGACCAAGCACGGTGTCAGCTTCCGCACAACGGGCCGTGCTGACCGCAGCTCAAACTGGGCTAGCGCTACTTCGGCAACCCCAGCAAGGTCGAGTTCTTCAAAACTGGCCACACCACGTGACTCGGTTGCTAGCTCGACGACCTCCGCCAGGACCGCGCTCAACTCGCCAAGCTCGGTCTTGATGCTGATCAGCGTCGTGCGACGCTGTTCCTCGTCCAGATCAGGGGCCATGCCCAGGAAGTCGATGTTGGCTCGCACGCTGGTTAGCGGCGTGCGCAACTCGTGGGCCGCATCTTGGACCA
>Ga0307994_1000430_pt1 | contig 29769 bp, 26 predicted proteins | sample EllFjometagen261_FD_203171 | JGI IMG/M metagenome (GOLD analysis project Ga0307994, IMG submission 203171) | Marine microbial communities from Ellis Fjord, Antarctic Ocean - #261 | ecosystem: Environmental > Aquatic > Marine > Unclassified | place: Southern Ocean | collected 2014-11-02 | reverse complement strand
CAGCCACCATTGAATAAACGATGCTGTAGCTTAAGCTTTTGCACTTGGTAGAAACCTTGGTAAACGGTTTCTTGATGAGCTATACGTACATCTGGACGCTGGAATGTGGGCTTATACATAGTTTAGAGAAAATCCTGTTGGTTATGCTTGGGGCGGCGTTATATTGCCACTTACTATTTTGGCTAATTGCAGGGCATTTTCAACACAATCACCCAAAGCCACACCGTCACGCCAATTACTGCGCAGATACAAGCCAGGAAATTGGGCTAGCGCTTCATCGACTAACGCCACCCTTGGCAGATGTCCCAACTGATATTGAGGAATAGCGCTAGGCCAAAAACTTTCTTCGTGCCATAAGGGTTGCCCCTCAATACCTAGATAAGGCGATAACTCTTGCAATACCAACTCCACTCGTTGTTGTGGTGTTAATGCCATAGCCTGTTGTCCACGACCACCCCCAATAAAGACCGTAATGAGGTGCTGGTTTTCTGGGCAACGCTCAGAAAAAATACTCGACGGAAACAACACCCCTAAGGTCTGTTTATTCTCCTTAGTAGGCAGCAAACAACCAAAACCATCAAGAGGATGTTCAATTTGACTCTTTTCAAAGGCCATGCTGATACTTGCCACCGCAGGGTAATCAATGTCTCGCAAACACGCTTTCGCACGGGAAAATAAGCCTTCATCTAACGGCTCTAAACCATCGATTAAACGTGCCACTTGAGTCGCTGGTACAGCTAGGACCACCTGAGAGGCTTGCCAAATCTCATCGCCAGACATTGCCTGATACCCAAACTCGGCACTATAAGTAAGGCTATCGACCTGCGTGTTTAGTTTTACCGCTGGCCCAAGTTGCTGAGCCAATACCTCTGGTAGCTGGTGTAACCCCCCAGAAAAACTCATCATAGCGCCATCTAAAGAAGTCATTCCCTGCTGTTGTTCAAGCTTTTTCTGGCGCGATTTGGCTTTCATTTTCGCCACACCACCCAAGATTAGAGAACCATAATCAACTTCTAGTGCGTAAACTTTAGGCACTGCGGCCCGTACGGATAATTTCTCTGGATCACCCGCAAACACACCGGAAATAAAAGGATCAATCAACCAGTCTAGCACTTCATGGCCTAGCCGGCGCCTAACGTAGTCGGCAATGCTCTCTTCTTGCGTGGATTTGCCAATAAAAGGTTCGATCGCCACCCTCATTTTTCCAGCAATACTCAGTACCGGGGTAGTGAGTGCGTCCAGCATACCCATTGGTAAGGCCAACATGTGGCCTTTTTTTCCAATAAAGCGTTTATGGGCGGCTTGGTTTGCCAACACTATGTGAGGCTTTAATCCAGCTTGCTCTATGAGTTGAGCCATAGCTGGGCGATTGTTGATAAAGGAGTTAGGTCCACGTTCCCACTGACAACCGTTTTTTTGCACTGTTTGTAAGTTACCACCTACTTGGTTTCCTGCCTCCAGCACGGTGACAGAAAAACCCTGCTGCTGCAAAAACCAAGCACTCGCTAGGCCAGAAATACCAGCCCCAATAATGAGCACATGATCATCCTGGCCTAGCTGCTCAGGAATCTCTGGAAACGGCCCTGCGCTTTGGCTGTTGGGCGCTACTTTATCGGTATCATGCATAGTTTAAATCATCTTATGGCTATATTATTAGGTTAGCAGCTTTGGCCTAAATAGGCTTTGATATGAGTGTCCTTTTGTTGCAAAAAATCTTTACTTGGCCCCTGCCAATGCACTCTACCATCAGCAATAAAGACCACCGTTTCGGCTAACTCCAAGGCATCTCTTGGTTCGTGGGTCACCAGCAGTACTGTGAGTTGATGTTGCTGACTAAGGCTTGTAACCAACGCTGCCATCTCTTGCCTCAGTGCCGGATCCAATGCACTAAAGGGCTCATCTAACAATAACACGGGCTTACGCCGAACTAGAGCCCGCCCCAGCGCAACTCTTTGTCGCTGCCCTCCCGATAATTGCTTAGGCAAGCGGGAACCCAGCCCTGTTAAACCTACCTGATCCAGAGCAGCCTCCACTTGGGCTATTTCAGCCACTGTCAGCTTAAGACTGGTACGTATCCCTAAAGCCAGGTTATTAAACGCCGACATGTGGGCGAATAAATTATGTTCTTGGAACAAACTTGTCACCGGCCTTTGAGACGGATCGAGGAGATCCACGCGCTCATCACCAAGCAATATTTCTGCAGTATCATTTTGCGGTTGAATGAATCCAGCCAGCAAATTAAGCAAGGTCGATTTACCAGAGCCACTGGCTCCCATAATGGCCACCACCTGACCTAAAGGAATCTGCAGATGGTAACAAAAATGCTGCTCACCTAAACGACAACTTACTTGCTTAAAGTTGATCATCTGAGCCCCCCAAGAGACGTTCTAAAATCACAAAAATCGCCAAACATAACCCCAACAAAACCACTGCAGTGACCCCCGCCGCATCACTTTGGTAACTCCCCAAACGCTGATACATTAACAGAGGTAGGGTTTGGATATCTGGACTACCAAACAAGGCCACAACACCTAAATCACCAGCAGACATCGCCGCAACTAGAGCCAAGGCCAAACCAATAGGTTTACGTAATATAGGCCACTCTACCTGTCGCAATCGATGCCATCCCTGTACACCTAGGCTACTGCATAGGCGATCGTAATCTCTGCTAATTTTCAAGTAGGCTACGGATAAAACGCGTAACATATAAGGCAGTCCCATTAAGGCGTTCACCAGTACGACAATATAAAGGTTAATGGCAAACACATTAACGTGGGGGCTCAACCCTATGAATAAACCTGTCGCTAATACTAAGGGCGGCACCACCAAGATGACAGAACCCATCCATTCTACAGCTAGAGACGCAGAGGCATAACGCTCACGCCAATGGCGCTGGGCCAGCAACAAACCTGACGCCATTAGAAGACTCAATAAGGCAGAACTCAACGCCACCCATAAGCTATTACTGAAAGCATTCCATAAACGTAAGTCTAGCAATACGTCAGCCCAGGCTGTGTTAAACCCTGAGATGACGACCGCCAACAAAGGTAACAATACCAACAAAGTGGCCAGTAAAAGCACCACTGCATCACTCACAATGCCTAACACTGGCTTGAGATCTGGACGCATATTTTTGGTTGATATTTCGAGACTGACGAACATATCTATAGGCCTTCCTAGGCGTAAACCAGCCCACAAAATAAAGCCACAGAAACCCATCTGTAAGAGGCTTAAATACACAGCTTTCGCAATATCAAAATCGAACCGTATGGCTTGGAATATGGCTACTTCAATTGTGGTGGCCTTTGGCCCACCCCCCAAAGTCATCACAATAGCAAAACTGGTGAAGCACAAAGCAAACACCAACGCCGCCAATTGTGGCAATACCCCTTTGATGTGCGGCCACTCAATGTGTCGCCAAAGGTCTACTGATGTCATCCCTAGCTGGCTTGATAACCGCCAAGTTTCTGCATTTATTGCATCTAATCGCTGTAATAGAATACGCGTTGCCAAGGGCAGGTTAAAAAACACGTGGGCCAACAAAATCCCTGTCAAGCCGTATACGTAGCTGTGAGGTTGGCCACCCAGCCATAGCCAGAATTGGTTAAAGTAGCCGTACTTACCGTGCAACAAAATAATACCAAACACAGCGATAATACTGGGCACAACTAACGCTACGCTAAAACACCGCAATAATAACCAGCGACCCACAAAAGACTGTCTCCGAGCTAAAGCACGGGCCACCAAAACAGACGCAGACAAGCTAATAACGGTAGATAAACACGCCTGCCACCAAGAAAACCAAACAATGCGCCAGGTATAGGCATCAGTCATGTAAGTTAACCATTGCGCCTGGTCTAAATAAGAAGAAAAAGCGCCCATGGCAAGCAACAAAGGCAACAATACCAAACAAAAGCTAATACTACTAAACCAGAACCAACGCCTCGATGACACTACTTTGATCACTCGCCTAATGCCTGTTCCAGTGTTGCTTCTATGGCCAACAAATGGCGTTTAAGTGCGCCTTTCTGCTTATCAACTAACGCTGCACCTGCCATTCCCATAGTATTTCTTAACGACTGGTCAGTTAATAACTCGGTAACATCTTCTAGCAAACGGGCATTCGTGGTGACACGCAGGCCTTTAACTTGTTCTAATTGGTCACACACTTGAGTGAAATTAAAACAGTTGGGGCCCATGAGCACAGGCTTACCTAAAGCCGCCGCCTCTAAGGGATTATGCCCCCCCGTGTCGGCAAGACTTCCACCAACAAAAACTACATCTGCACGGCGGTAAAAATGGATCAGCAACCCCATGCTATCAACTAGCAATATGCGACGGGGGTGCACCTTGTACTCATCCGCACACTCACCACCCTCATTTTGAGGACTGATTTGGCTATATTTTAACCAGGGTAACCCTGATTGCTGACATAAGTCAGCCACTACATCGAACCGCTGTGGGTGCCTAGGCACAAGCACCAAGGTGCCTTTAACCTGCAGAGGAAGCCGCGCCCAGGCCTGCAGCAAACTAGCCTCCTCTCCTACGCGAGTGCTGCCACAGACCCAACACAAGCCTTCTGGCACTGCCGTTGCTGTGATATCTAGATCGCTATCGGGAATCATCAAATCATATTTTAAACTACCTAAAACTGACACCGTGGAAGCCTGCGCTCCTAGACTTACAAAACGCTGGGCTGCTGTTTCATCTTGCACTAATAATTTCGTCAGCTTTTGGAGCATGGGCGCCACTAACCAAGGTAAGCGCGCGTATGCCTTTGCAGAACGAGCAGACAAGCGCCCATTCACCAAAATAGTAGGTATTTTTTTTCTGGCACAAGTCGCGATTAAATTGGGCCATAGTTCGGTCTCAACTAACAACACCGCGCGAGGCTTAACACGCCGCAGCATCAACCAGTTAGCCACACCAAGATCCACGGGAAGATAAGCCCAGCTTACGCGATTGTTGTCGGCAAACAATTGCTGGCAACGTGATTGCCCAGTCACACTAGTGGTGGTCACAAGAACGGGGAGTTTTAGATCGCTAATAATGGCTTCTATCAGAGGTGCAATAGCATTAAGTTCACCCACGCTGGCTGCGTGGACTAAAACAGGTTGATACTGTTTTTGTGGCAGCCATCCATAGCGCTGCCAAAAACCACGACGAAATTCAGCACGGCGCCAAATGAACAGTAGATGAAATACAACGCCAATAGGCGAGGCTAAATAGCATAAACAGGTATAAACGAAGAGTGCCACGGGTACAAAACAACCTTTTGTTTGTTAAACTAATGTTAACTCTTATTTTTAGTGACGCCTACAACAATGAAGATCGTCAACCTGATATCCGGTAAAGACTTAGGCGGGCCTAAGCAGACTTTTTTACATTACAGTGACAATTTACGCCAATTAGGCCATCAAGTCACTTCTGTCATTCGCCCAAAGGCACAATTAGAACCGCTGCTAAAGCAACGCAAGCTAGATTACGTTCTGTTAGATTACCCACGCACGCGGTTTCCACTGCTAAAAAACATCGCAGTTAAACGCCTTACGCGGCTATTTTCTCAACAAAATGCCGACCTTGTGATTGTTCATAAGCCCATTGATGCAGCACTTGTACGCGCAGCACTACCTGAAAACTGTCAACTTATTCTAATTTTACACAGTTACACTGCTGCAGGAATAGATGCCGCTGACCTATTGATTTGCGTCTCTCCTGTGCTAGCTGAGTTTGCCCGTCGGCAAGGCTATGCTGGCGCTTTAGAGGTTATCCCGAATTTAGTTGAATTGAACCCTATCGAACCCACAAGCCGGCCGCGTCAGCCAATCCCAGTCATTGCGACTATGGGCATCCTCCGTCGAACTAAAGGCCAAGACATTCTATTACAGGCCGCAGCTATACTTTATCGTCGCAATATTGAATTTAAATTAGTCATTGCTGGTAAAGGTCGCTGGCATAAAAAAGTAAACAAGTGGATTCACCAATTAGATTTGAGCTCTATTACTGAACGCTTAGATTGGGTTAGCAACCAAGACCGAGATGATTTTATTGATGCTGCAGATATTTTTTGCTTACCTTCAAGGGGGGAAACCTTTGGTATGGTGGTCATTGAGACCATGGCGCGAAAACGTCTTGTGGTGGCCACCCGCTGTGGTGGCCCCCAAGGCATTATCGAACATCAAAAAAATGGCTTATTATGCGAGATTAACGCTGAAAGTTTGGCCGACACCCTAGCCCAAGCTATTGTTCTAAACGCTGAGGATTATCGGAACATGTGTGAGGCTGCCTATGTCACCGCTAAAGACCATTACAGCCCCGCTACAGTGCGCCAAAAGATTGAAACTATATTGCACCAGCAGATTGAACCTAACGTTGCTAAGCCGCTAAAAAAGCACTAGCAGCCACACTAGTACGCATTGTATCAAAGCTAACAAAACTGCTGCAGAAGCCACGTCCTTTGCAACACCAGACCAGTGATGTTGCTCATCACCATGACGATCTATAGCGGCCTCAACTGCCGTATTGATTAATTCAGTGATGAGCACAACAAACAAGCTGATCACTAATATGGCACTTTCTAAATGCGTCTCTGGCCACCAAAAAGCCAAGGGTAACAGGACTAAAAAAGCCCAACTCTCTTGCTGAAAGGCAACCTCGTTGCGCCATGTGAAGGTAAGACCGTGCCAAGAGTAGCCACATGCTTTCACCAACCGTTTTACACTGCAGAATTTACCATTCAACACTTAGTCACCTTTAACCGATTGGAATTGTAATTGATGCAGGTGGGCATAAAGTCCATGCTGATCGATAAGCTTTTGGTGACTGCCTTGCTCCACCAATTGGCCTTGGTCCATCACTAAAATCACGTCTGCCTGCTCAATAGTTGAAAGACGGTGGGCAATCACCAAAGTGGTCCGACCTACCATTACTTCGTCTAATGCTGCTTGTATGTGACGTTCTGATTCTGTATCTAGGGCCGATGTCGCCTCATCAAGCACCAGTATAGGCGCATCCTTCAATAGTGCTCTAGCAATGGCTATACGTTGCCGCTGCCCACCCGACAAAAGCACACCAGACTCACCTACCATAGTGTCTAAACCTAAACTCATCCGATCTGTAAATTCTGTGACCCGGGCAGCCTTAGCAGCCGCTATAATAAATTGATCATCGGCATCATGCATGGCGCCGTAGGCAATATTCTGTGCAATGGTGCCATTAAACAACACCACTTGCTGATTGACCAACGCAACCTGACGACGCAAGTCGATTCGCGTAAGGTCTTGAATGTCATCTCCATCTAGCAAAATTCGCCCTGTTTGAGGCTCGTAAAAACGTAACAGCAAATTCACTAGGGTAGACTTGCCACTACCAGAGCGCCCCACCAAGGCCACAACCTGCCCTGGTTGAATGACAAGATTGATCTTATTCAATAAGGGCTGGTCATCATAACTGAAGTTTACATTTTCAAAGGTGACCAGGCCCTTTGCTCTAACAACAGATTTAGTCCCTTGGTCCGTTTCTGGGGTTTCATCTAGCAAGGCAAAGATGCTTTGAGATGCGGCAATGCCTTGCTGCAAAATACTGTTGATTTCTGTCATCGAGCGTAATGGTTTGGTCAGCATGCCTGATGCAGTGATAAAGGCAATAAACTGCCCCGCAGTCATGGTGTTAATAATACTGGGATGTAACGCCAAATAAATTAAACTGGCCATGGCGACCGCCACGATCATTTGTACTAGCGGGGTAGAAATAGACTCCGCTAGAGCCAACTTCATAGCCTGCTGCCGGTTATTATTACTCGCAGCCGAAAAGCCTTTTCGCTCCTGATCTTGTGCGCCAAACACCCGCACCACTTCATAACCTTTGATAGCTTCACTGGCACTGGCCGTGACCTGCCCCATACTGTCCTGCAAATTAGCGCTAATGTTTCTAAAGCGCTTGGAGGCTTTGTTAACCACCCAGCCAATAAATGGTCCCACGGTCAAAAATACCAAGGAGAGTTGCCAGTTTAAATACACGATATAGGCCAGCAAACCAATAATAGTAAGCCCTTCACGTACAAATATCTTTAGTGCTTCGGTTGCTGCACCGGTGACTTGTTCTACGTTAAAAGTGAGTTTTGACAAAAGAGTTGCTGATGCATTGCGGTGGTAAAATCGTGCTGGCAGTACTAATAGTCGATCAAAGATATCCAACCGTAGCTGGTGGATCACCCTTCTTGCAACATAGGTAATGCCGTAGTTACCCAAAAAGAAGCCTATACCACGCACCATAAATATCGCTAATACTGCAGCAGGAATAATAATGCGCGCCTCGCCATCACTGCTTGCAACGCTATCCACCATATATTCCATTAGGCTGGCAAAAGCTGGCTGGGTCAGCGCAAAAAGAACAAAACCAACAATGCTCACAGAGAATACTACCCCGTGCTGTAATACGTAGCCCAATAAGCGTTTATAGGCACTCCAAGCACCTAAGGTGGGTTGAGCGCTGTTAGCCGTGACTGGACTTACTGGCTTACTCATTTATTGTCCTTACATCAGATCGAACGCTAGTTTCTCTAGCTGGTATCGCTAGCTCAGTGTAAACTAATGCTCTGTTATCAATTGAATTAGCACTTTAACAGGTTAATTCATCCCTTAATCCCGTTCGAATTCTCTATGCCATCCTACAAACCTTCGCTCAGCAAGTTTTACGCAGTTAAATACTGGCCCATTTGGTTTGGCTTAGGCTGCCTTCGCCTCATTATTACCCTGCCTTGGGCTTGGCGCATGGCAATGGGGAGAGCGATTGGGAGGCTATTGTACCAGTTATCTGGCCGCAGAAGATCCATTGCCAAAACCAATATTGCCCTCTGCTTTAGCCATTTAACCGCATCAGAACAGCAGTATATGCTACGCCAAACGTTTGCCGATAATGGCATCGGCATCATTGAGACCGCAATGGCGTGGTGGAGTTCCCGCGACAGCCTGAGCCATCGAGCATCTATCGAAGGCGGAAAGTTAATCGAACAAGCACAAGCACAAGGCCGTGGCGTACTATTGGTAGGTGCCCACTACACTAGTCTTGATTTAGGCGGCATTTTATTAGCTTCTAGTTATCCATACTATGCGACTTACCAGCGCCATGGTAATGCGTTAATGGATAGCATCATTCGCCGCGGGAGATTAAATCATTTACCAGGCGTGGTAGAGCGAGAAGACATCCGCCAGGTTATGAAGCTGCTTAAACAGGGGAAAATTGTATGGCTGGCACCAGATCAAGATGTTGGGCCAGACCGCTCCGTTTTTGCGCCTTTTTTTGGAGTAGCGGCGGCCACCACTCCTATTGTTAGCCGCTTAGCTGCAGCTACAGGGGCCAAAGTGCTGCAGTTTAGTCATCACCGCGCTCGTCAAGACCAACGTTATTTACTCACTATATCTGACAGCCTAGCCAGCGTCCCAAGTGGAGACCTTGTAGCAGATGCGACAAAACTAAATACAGCGATTGAAGCAAAAGTACGCCTAAAACCTAGCCAATACCTGTGGTTACACCGTCGTTTTAAAACCCGCCCAGAAAACAGCCCTGCTATTTATTAAGAATCCATCTATTAAGAACCCATCATAGCTGCCCATACGGCTTTCACTTTTTGGCGCTGCTCCCCCAGTTCATCAGAAGAAACCTCTCCCGCTTGGTTCTGTAAAGTAAGACGATGCTCAACAGCTCTCATGGCCTGGTAGGCCTCACGTAAATCATGGGCCTGAGATTCTGTCAAAATTGACTGTACTTCAAAGGCATCTAAGATACGAATATTGTCGGTATACGTCAGTAAGGGTTTACATTGGTGTGCGTAAGCAAGTACACCGTACTGAACCATAAATTCAATATCGACGATACCACCCTCATCATGTTTGAGGTGGAACTGGGCTGTCAGACCATCAGCATCAGGTTTACTGGCCAGCTGTTGGCGCATTTTTTCTCGCATAGCGATAACGTCTTGTTTTAATTGGGTTTGATCCCTAACTTGGCTCAACACTTCCTTGCGCACTGCGATAAAATCTTTAGATAGTTTGTAGCTGCCCGCGATAGGCCGAGCCCTTACAAGTGCCTGATGCTCCCATGTCCATGCCTCATGCAATTGATATTGAGTAAAAGCAGCCAAAGTGGAAACTAATAAACCTTTAGCACCGTCTGGCCTGAGGCGCATATCCACTTCAAACAACTGGCCAGCAGCAGTAACCGTATTTAAATAGCTGATCATACGCTGCCCAAGGCGGGTAAAAAACACACTATTAGCGACTGGTTTGAGTCCATCAGTTTCAGTCTGAGAGGGCATGTCATAAATAAACACCAAATCTAAATCTGAACCATAGCTAAGTTCCCAACCCCCCACCTTTCCGTACCCTACGACGATAAAGTCGTCACTAACACCTTGTTCATTTTGCGGATTACCGTGGCGCTCACTGAGTTCGCGCCATGCCAAATGTTTGACCTGCCCCACCACTGCTTCAGCCACAAAGGTGAGCTGATCACTAACTTTCATTAGCGGCAAACGGCCAGTCACCTCTTGAGCTGCGATGCGTAATAAATGAGCGTGTTTAAAGTGCCTAAGTGCTTCCATCAATTGTTCGGTATCATCTTCTGGCAAGCGCAAAAGGGTTTGCTCCAGCTCTTGCTTTAACTCAATGGCATCAGGCACATTGAACAAGCTATTAACGTCCAGAAGTTCGTCAAGCAATGACGGCTGACGAGCTAGGAAGTCGGCAAACCAAGAGCTAGCAGCACAGAGTTGAACTAATAAAGTTAAGGCGACTGGATTTTCCAGCAATAAAACCAAGTACACAGAACGCCTTAGAACAGCTTCGATAAGTACCAGCACGCGGGACAAGGTGAGTGCCGGGTCGCTCTGTTGCGCCGCTATTTGTAAAATCTGAGGCATTAATTGAGCTAAGCGTTCTTGCGCTACAGGCTGCATTGTTTGCGCGGCGCGACTTTGGTGGAGCGCCCATAAGTGTTGCAAAATGTGGCCAGAGTCGGCAAATCCAGCTTGAGTTAATATATCCAGCCATTCAGGCAAGAGTGTGAGCTGATCTGTTTGTCGAGCGCTGTGGGAAATTTCTGCCCACAACTGACTTAATTGATGATCTAACCCCTGGGGCTCATTACTTTCTTTTAAGGCCACCACTAGCTCAAACTGTTGATGAATGAAATCCCGAGCGATGCTAATTTGTGTTTGCAGTGCCTGCCAACAGGGAAACACTAGAGCAAAAGCTATCCTTGCCTGCTCAGCCTCTTCGGTGGGTAGATCTTGGGTTTGTTTATCGTGTACTGCCTGCAGAGCGTGCTCAACATCGCGTAAGAACCAATAATATTTGCGCAATTCCTCCACATCAGCTGTCGCTAAACCTGCCGTCTCTGGCAGTAAATTTAACACCGCCATTAAACTGCTCGTTTGTAATCGACTGTCGCGCCCACCCCGAATTAACTGAAAGGCTTGGGCAATAAATTCTACTTCGCGAATACCACCCGTGCCAAGCTTTACGTTTTGCTGTAAACCACGGCGGCGAACTTCGCTAGCAATCATTTGCTTGAGACTGCGCAAGGATTCAATGGCGCTATAATCTAGGTACCTACGGTATACAAAGGGCCGTAATAGTTCCAGCAACTGCCTACCTTCGGCTTGGTTTCCAGCTACAACTCGGGCTTTAATAAACGCATACCTTTCCCATTCACGTCCTTGTTGTTGATAATAGATTTCCATGGCATCGAAACTTAAAGACAAGGCACCACTTGTACCATAAGGCCTTAAACGCATATCTACACGAAACACAAAACCCTCAGCGGTGACCATATCAATGGCTTGAATTAAACGCTGTCCTAGACGAATGAAGAACTGTTGATTATCCATACAGCGCCGGCCACCTTGGGTTTCACCACCGGCAGGGAAACTAAATATCAGATCTATGTCAGACGATAGATTGAGCTCCCGGCCGCCGAGTTTACCCATTCCTAGCACCACTAATTCCTGCAATTTCCCATCACGGCCAGTGGGCTGCCCCCATTGTTTCACGCTATCGTTATGCAGCCACTTTAAAGCTTCGCCCACACAGACGTCTGCTAGATTAGAAAGTTCTTCAACTAACTCCTGGCTAGTCCCTAAACAACACCGATTACGCCAGATCAAGCGTACCTGATGCGCTTTTCTAAATTGCCTTAAGCACTGGTGTAACTGTTTTTCGTTAGTAACCTTAGCCATCGCTTCAACCAACAGAACTTGTAACTGATCTTTCGAACAAACCGTCGTCAGGAATTCATGATCTAACAAATGTGGGTTAAGCAAAAAAACTTGTGCTGAAAATGGGCTTGCGACAATCACATTAATAAGCTGTAACTGTTCGTCTGGATGTTGCCATTCTCCATGGCTAACCAAATCCATAAGTGATTTAAATCGTTGCAGAAATTCATCTTTCAGTACGTCTGGAAGGGCATCTATTAGGTGCTGATTTTCTGGCGCGACAACAATCGCCATACATATTACTCCAAGATCATATACAGGGCCAAAATCGGATAACTAATGTTGGCCTAATATGGTTAACCTGCCATTACGGTTACACTTAAACCCTAGACCCTAACGGAAAAATTCCCCTATAATCAAGCTATACATTATTTTTGTAGCATTAATCTAACTTTAACTAAGCTACGCTATGACAAATCAGACAAGGAAACGACCACCGTGGCCTCCCCTAAAGATCTAGAGATTTCAAAGTTACAAGAAGACCTTAAGGATGCCAATGAAATTGCATTTATGGCTTTGCGGGCCAATGGTGAACTCGGCGTAGTCATTAATTTTCTTGAAAACAGTTTTTCCTGTAAAGATCATATGGAGGTAGGCCAGCAAATATTCACAGCCATGCGCGCGTTTGGCTTGTCATCTGCATTACAACTTAGGGTTGAATCTGGTGCGGTGAATATTTGTGACCACGAATTTAAGGGCCAAGAACAAGAATTTCAGTTTCTCAGTCGTCTGAAGGGCAAAGGTCGTCTCTTTGACTTTGGTGAACACACTATTATTAACCATGAGCACATTAGCCTACTTGTTCGCAACATGCCCCTGGATCAACCTGAACGACACGGCAGAGTCAAAGATAATTTAGCAGTATTGCTCAATGGGGCAGAGGCCCGTCTAAAAACCATCGAATCAAGCACTAAGGCCGACCGCATAAAATCTGAATTTTTGGCTAATATGTCACACGAATTACGCACTCCAATGCACGCTATTTTAAGCTTTTCCAACATGGGTCATTCGCGCTTGCACAAAGTCGATTTGAATAAGCTTGGCTATTATTTTGAACGTATTCAAGTGGGTGGTAATCGCTTACTGCTGCTGTTAAACGACTTGTTGAACTTGTCTAAACTGGAATCTGGAAAGATGGCATATGACATGCAACAGGGTGACCTATTAGATATTATTCAACGCGCAACTCAAGAGTTAGAAGGGCTAATTTTAGATCGTGAATTAACGGTCGTTATCGAAGCCACAAACCTTAACACTACCACTTACTTTGATGAAGAAAAAATGCTTCAAGTGCTCATCAACTTACTTTCTAACGCCATAAAGTTCACCCCTATTGGAAAGAAAATTACGATTTTCTTTGACCCAAATGTGAGTGCTCAACCGAAACAACAAAACTCAAAAACAGATCTAATAACAGTTGTAGTTGATGACCAAGGCTTAGGAATTCCTTCAGGAGAGGAACACACGATTTTTGACAAGTTTATTCAGAGCAGCAAAACCAATACGGGAGCCGGTGGCACTGGATTAGGGTTAGCCATCGTGCAAGAGATAATTACCGCTCATAATGGTTACATAGTGGCTACTGGTAACCCCGATGGTGGCGCTCGGTTGCGGTTTAGTTTACCCCTCATTAGCCGCCCAAATGGCGCAATTGAAGCTAGACAGGAACCTGATGTGGATTTTTTCTAAATAAGTCTTCTTTGTGTGATTGACAGCAGGTCCTCAGCGCGGCTTAATAGTATCTTTCCCACACCATAGCCATAGGTAATTAAAGTGATCGAAACCAATCAACAATATGTGAACTGGTTCCGTCACTCTGCGCCTTACATAAATGCCCATCGCGGACGCACTTTTGTCATTTATTTACCTGGAGAAGCCTTGGCGCATGATAATTTTGCCCATACTATTCACGACATCAACCTCCTTAATAGCTTAGGCGTAAAACTAGTTTTAGTGCACGGCAGCCGTCCACAAATTCAAAAAGCGTGTGCAAAAGCGGCTATAGAGTGCCAGTTTCATAACGGCTTACGCATTACTGACTTAGAGCAACTGGCTTTAGTTCAGGCCACTGTTGGACGCCAAGCGATGCAACTAGAAGCGCGTTTTTCTATGGGTATAGCAAATTCACCTATGCAGGGCTCTCGCATTCGGACAAGTCGTGGTAACTTTATTACTGCGCGTCCTATCGGCGTGAAAAACGGGGTCGATTTTTCCTACACTGGTGAGGTAAGGCGGGTCGATTCAGAAGCCATTGGCAAACAACTCGATGGCGGTAACCTTGTGCTTATTTCCTGTCTAGGCTATTCGCCTACAGGAGAAACCTTTAACCTCGCTGCCGCCCAGGTTGCAGGCCGGGTTGCTGCTAGCCTGCAAGCCGATAAACTTATCGTATTTGGTGCTGACAAAGGCATTAGCAACTCCCGCGGCGAACAGGTGGTTGAGTTACTCACCCGTGCAGGGCACCGCTTAGTCCACCAACATCAAAATAGTGGTAATAGCTGGACTGATTTGTCCATGCATATTGATGTGTTATCCAAAGCATGTGATGCAGGAGTAGAGCGAGGGCACCTGTTAAGCTACCAAGAAGATGGCGCCTTACTCAGTGAGCTCTTTAGTCGCGATGGGTCAGGTACAATGGTCATCAAAGAAAGTTACGAACAGGTACGGAACGCCTGTATTGATGATGTCGGTGGTATCTTACAACTGATTCGCCCACTAGAAGACGATGGTGTATTAGTACGCCGTTCCCGTGAATTATTAGAGTCCGAAATCCATTACTTTAGTGTGATCGAACGAGACGGTGCTATTATTGGCTGCGCAGCCCTTTATCCCTTCGATGATGCTCGTCAAGGAGAACTAGCCTGCATGGCTATCGACTCCAACTACCGTGGTGGTGACCGAGGCCAAGTGTTATTGCGCCATATAGAAAAACAATCTGGCCATATGGGGCTACAAACCCTATTTGTACTTACAACCGCTTCCTCACACTGGTTTATAGAAAATGGTTTTGTTGCAGCCGACTTAGCTGAGCTACCTACCAGCAGGCAGTCGTTATACAACTTCCAACGCAATTCAAAAGTCTTTAGCAAAGAATTACTCTAAAACCTCAACATCAGGCCGCAATATGGCAGGCTTGAGCTCTTTAGAGTATGGCTAACTACGCTCTAACACTAAGTAACTGAAATCAAAGGGATTAGGCTCTTTAGCCGCGATGTCTTCACGGGCGATCTCATGCCAAGATTCAATGTTTAAAACAGGAAAATGAGCATCACCCTCAACGTGGCGATGCACTCGCGTAAGGTAAACACGATCTGCTAGATCTAATGATTCTGCATAAATTTGTGCACCACCAATAATCATCACTTCGTCAACACCATTAATCAGATTGATGCTCTCACCCAAGGCAATCGCTTGATCCAGGCTCGATACCAATTTAATACCCTCAGCAGGGTAGTCCGTTTGGCGACTAATAACGATATTATCTCGCCCCGGCAAGGGCTTACCGATAGACTCAAATGTCTTGCGTCCCATGATGACTGGCTTGCCTAAAGTCATGGCTTTAAAATACTGCAGATCACCTGGTAAATACCAGGGCAATTGGTTATTGCGTCCAATCACATTATTCTCTGAAGCGGCAACAATTAAAGCAATACTCATACGGCAACAGCCCCTTTAATATGCGGGTGGGCCTGGTAATCGAGCAGTTCAAAGTCATCGAAATTAAATTCAAAAATATCATTCACTTTGGGGTTAATGTACATTTTTGGCAACGCCATGGTATCGCGGGACAATTGCAAATCGACTTGTTCTAAATGGTTAGAATAAAGGTGCGCGTCACCCAATGTATGGACAAAATCCCCCACTTCTAAGCCACAAACTTGAGCAACCATCATCGTCAATAAAGCGTAGCTAGCGATATTAAACGGCACGCCTAAGAAAATATCTGCACTACGCTGATACAACTGACAAGATAACTTGCCATTGGCGACGTAAAACTGAAACATCATGTGGCATGGTGGCAAAGCCATACGTTCTACATCACCTACATTCCATGCACTCACAATTAAGCGGCGCGAGTCTGGATTGTTCTTTATCTGGTTGATGAGTTGGCTGATTTGATCTATATGGCCTCCGTCTGGCTTTGGCCATGATCGCCATTGAGACCCATAAACAGGGCCTAGGTCGCCATTTTCATCAGCCCACTCATCCCAAATTCGGACACCATTATCAGTTAAATATTGAATGTTTGTAGAGCCCTGTAAAAACCATAACAACTCATGAATGATAGACTTGAGATGCAGTTTTTTAGTAGTCAAAACAGGAAAACCTTGGGCTAGATCAAAGCGCATTTGATAGCCAAAAACGCTCAGTGTGCCGGTGCCGGTGCGGTCTTCCTTCAAAGCACCGGTATCGCGCACATGGCGCATTAGTTCGAGATACTGCTGCATATAAAAAAGCCCATACAAAAAATAAAAGACGCTGTATTTTAACCTTTAATCGGGGCCTTACGCACTAAAAAATAAACACCTAGAGCAATCATCGGCACAGACAATAACTGCCCTTGCGTCATCCAATCGAAGGCTACATAGTTTAAATGGGCATCGGGCTGACGAGCAAACTCCACGACAAATCTTTGTAAGCCATAACCTAGCAGAAATAGACCTGATACACGTAAGGCTGCTCTAGGCTTTGCTGAGTAGACCCAAAGTACCGTGAACAGTAGAACTCCTTCCAGCGCCAACTGATAGAGTTGCGAGGGATGCCTTGCTAATGAGTCTACATGGGGGAATACCATACCCCAGGGTAAGTCTGTAGGACGGCCCCACAGTTCACCACCAATAAAGTTGCCTAAGCGGCCTGCACCCAAACCAAGGGGAACAATAGGTACCACGAAATCCATCACCTGAGCGTATTTGAAGTGATACTTTCTTACGAACCAAATACCACTAAAAATAACACCCAAGAAGCCACCATGAAAAGACATACCACCTTCCCAAACACGCAACAAGATAGCGGGGTTCTCAACGAAAGCTTGAAATTGGTAGAACAATATATAACCTAATCGTCCGCCTACCACCACACCAATCGCACCAAAAAAAATCAAGTCGCTGAGCTGTTCTTTAGTAAACCCTGCCGCCTCCGCACGGCGATTACCCAGCCAAAACGCAGAACCAAAAGCCAGCAAGTACATTAGTCCATACCAGTGAATAGCCAAAGGGCCTAACTGTATAAGAACTGGATCAATATTAGGAAAAGTAAGCATTATTATCCTTAAAACCAAACACTAGTTAACATTCGCAAACCCATTAACAGCAGCATCCATGCGAACAGTCGCTTGAGCATTTGCGGCGATAGGGAATGTGCAAGTTTAGCACCATAGGAGGCAGCAACAAAACTAGTAGATACTATACCAAGCAGTGCCGGCAAATAAATGTATCCTAAGCTGTGTGCCGGCAACATGGGGTTATCCCATCCCAAAACGCCATTAGATACGGCGCCAGCAATGGCAATCGCAAAACCGCACGCACTAGCAGTGGCTACGGCCTTCTGCATGACTAACCGACGATTAGATAACCAGGCAACCAACAAGTTACCGCCACCAATGCCGAATAATACTGAAACCCAACCAATAAATGCGCCAGTAATCCCTAAGCCGACGGCGCCAGGTAAGTGCAATGTGCCAGAACCTGATTGCGACAACATCATTCTTAAGCTCAAAAAGATGGCAAAAGCTCCAAAACTGGCTTGCAGGTAGATGGCAGGGATCGTGAGGGCTGTATTAACGCCAATAATAGACCCAAAAAGCATTCCCACAGCAATAGGCTTAACTAGGTGCCATTCAATAGCACCCTTTTTTTGGTGGGTGCGAATAGCACCTAAAGAAGTAAACATAATATTGGCTAGTGAGGTGGCAATAGCCATGTAAAATACTATTTCGGGGTTTATACCCTGAAAATTAAATGCTAACACCAAAACTGGCACCGCAATAATACCGCCGCCAATCCCAAAGAGCCCCGCTAATATTCCAGCGATTGCACCAAGAACCATATAAGCAACAAAAATCATGCGTTCACATCTAGGTAAGAAAGAGGCTATTATCTACGCTCCGCTCCGTAAGCGCAAAGTTTAGGATACTAAATCTGTCATGTGCCTCATTGTTTTAGCCCACCAACTCAATACTGATTACCCACTCATTATGGCAGCCAATCGTGATGAATTTCGCCGTAGGCCTACTGAAAATATGCATTGGTGGCCTGATATCGAAATATTAGCAGGCAAGGACCTTGAAGCAGGTGGTACCTGGCTAGCTCTGCACAAGAATGGTCGATGGGCCGCAGTGACCAACTTCCGCAAGGTGAGTGAGGATAAGGCTACTGTCCATAGTTCAACAGCATTGAAAACACGAGGAGAATTAGCGATTAATTTTTTGCGTCAAAAAAAAACCGCCCTCGGCTTTGCAGAAGAACTTCAAATGAAGCAGTTCGCAGGCTTCAATTTATTACTTTGGGATAACCACGAGCTCGTCTATTGCGCCAACGAAGAACAAAGCCAACCCCAAATACTGGCTGCAGGATTATACGGCCTAAGCAATGGCCGCCTGGACAGTGATTGGCCAAAGGTAAAGCATGTGAAAACTATATTGCAGCAGTCTGTGCGTCAGCCTCCACAACACCATCTACTGCAACAGATGATGCAACATACCGCCATTGCTGAAGACCAAAAACTCCCTAAAACAGGCATTTCCATAGACTGGGAAAGACGTCTATCCGCTTGCTTTATCGATGCGCCTGACTATGCTTATGGCACCCGTACTTGCATTAGTGTTTACCGTGACAAGTATGGAAAAATGGACGTCCTCGAGACCTGTTATGATCATTCTGCACCATTGCAGCAACACTTCAACTGGACCAATAAAACATCATGCATACCAGCTTAATTTTCATAAACGGCCTCGCCCTCAGCGCTGGGCTAATTGTTGCCATTGGTGCCCAGAACGCCTTTTTACTAAACCGCGCTCTGCGCAATCAGCATCAATATTCTGTAGCACTGTTTTGCAGTATTACAGATGCCAGCCTTATAGGCCTCGGCATATTTGGCATGGGCTCTTTAGTTCAAGCCCAGCCTGATTTATGGTTGTGGATCACCTGGGGAGGGGCTTTATTTTTGTTTGTTTATGGTGCTTTAGCATTTAAGTCTGCAGCTAGCGATCACTCTATGAAGCTTGATTCTAGTAAAAGTGAATACTCATTCATTAAAGCGCTTTCTGTTGCCGCGAGTGTTAGTTTACTCAATCCCCATACATACTTGGATACCGTTGTTCTACTCGGTGGTATCAGTAGTCAATATGTAGGCAACGAAAAGCTATGGTTTGGATTTGGCGCAGTGAGCGCTTCATTTATTTGGTTTTTTGGCTTAGCCTGGGGGGCTAGATGGCTAATGCCTGTGTTTAGAAACCCTGTAGCATGGCGAGTACTAGACGGCCTTATCGGCATTATTATGTGGAGCATTGCGGCCGGGCTAATTACCCAGATATCGACTATGTAGCCGTGTTAGACCAGCAGCCTTAAGATTATCTTGAATGACCTGCTGCACACCATCGGCACCCGGTTGCTCTAGGGCTTGTTGCAACATTTTTTGGGCTTGACTCAAGGTAAAATTACGGATGACTGACTTCACTTTTGGAAGGCTAGCTGCGTTCATCGACAAGCTCTCGTAACCCATCCCCATCAGTAGTAATGCCCCAGCAGGGTCACCCGCTAACTCGCCACATAAACTCACCGGAATATTAGCCACTTTAGCCGCATCCACCACATGTTGTAGCGCCATTAATACGGCTGGGTGCATGGTGTGGTACAAATCTGCCACCCGGGGATTATCTCGGTCAACCGCCAATATATACTGAGTTAAATCGTTACTGCCCACTGACATAAAGTCCACACGTTGGGCAATGTGTTTAGCTTGGTATACAGCAGCCGGCACTTCCACCATCACACCAATGGGCGGGCGTACCAGTTTGTAACCTTCTTCACACAACTCAGAAAATGCTTGATCGATCCAACGGATAGACTCATCTATTTCGCTAACATGGGTAATCATAGGTAGCATGATACGCAAATTATCTAACCCTTCACTGGCCTTGAGCATGGCCCTAATTTGTACCAAAAATATTTCTGGATGGTCTAACGTCACGCGAATACCACGCCAACCTAAAAACGGGTTATCTTCTTTAATGGCGAAATAAGGTAGGTTTTTATCACCACCAATATCCAAGGTGCGCATTGTGACAGGCAATGGTGAAAAGCCTTGTAATTGAGTACGATAACAATCCGTTTGCTCGTCTTCTGACGGAAAGTGCTCCTTAATCATAAAAGGCACTTCAGTGCGGTATAGCCCTACTCCCTCGGCACCCTGATCTAACGAACGACCTACATCTAGAGGTAAGCTAGTATTTACTAATAAGGGCACGGTATGACCGTCGCGTGTTTGTGCCGGCACATTTCGGAGGATTTCTAGCTCTTTGGTAAACGAGTCTTCTTCAGCAATGGCTTGTTCGTATTGACGGCGCAGATCATGGCTTGGATTAAGGAAAATTTTTCCCATGTACCCATCAATAACCACCTCTTGGCCTTCCATACGCCGGTAAGGGAAGTCTACTGCACCCATAATTGTGGGAATGCCCATGGAACGAGCCAAAATAGCAGCATGAGAGTTATTCGAGCCTAACGTGGAGATTATAGCCTTGAGTTTATGGGATGGCACTTCGGCCAGCATAGCTGCTGTCACTTCCTCTGCTACCAATACAGTCGCATCTTCAAACTTACGCACTTCAGTATTGGTTTGCTGCAACTCTGCCAAGATACGCCGGCCAAGATCACGAATATCGGAAGCTCTTTCGCGTAAATACGGATCTTCCATGGCCTCGAATGCACGGATATGTTGTTGCACCACTCGACGCAGGGAACCTTGAGCCCATTGACCTTGGCGTATATGTTGAATCACTTCGCCTGCAAGGGCATTGTCATCTAGCATCCGCATATACACTTCGAACAATTCTTGTTCTTGGTTTTTTAAGTTGCGAGCTAAGGTGCGACTGATAATTTTTATCTTACGCCTAACAGCTTCCAACGCTGTTTGAAAAGCCTCTACTTCTGTTTCTGCATTACGACATTTTCGATCTGGCACCTTGTCCAAGTCAGCTGGAGGAGCGATCACTGCTACATGCCCGATAGCTACACCAGCAGAGCCACTCACTCCTTCGTAATGTAAGTCTAGGCTTTCACCGTCCGCCAAAGCGTCATGTCGTAACCCTCCACCTGTGGCTTCAGCGTGGGCAATAAACCCTGCAAGCTGGGCCGACAAGGTAATCAGCATCGCCTCTTCTTCTGTGTCGAACTGGCGTTCATCACGCTGCTGAACCACTAAGATACCCAACACCTTGCGGTGGTGAATGATAGGCACACCTAAAAAGGAACTAAAGGCCTCTTCACCAGTCTCTTCCACATAGTGAAAATTAGGGTGTTCGGCGGCCCGTTTAAGGTTAATAGTTTCCGACTTAAGGCCTACTAAACCTACTAAGCCTTTGCCCGAAGGCAAACAAGCCTGACCAATGGATGCTTGGTTAAGCCCTTCACTGGCCATGAGAACGTAATTGTCAGTTTGGGGAAAGTATAGGTATATGGAGCACACGTCAGTACGCATGGCCCGCCGAACTTGGTTTACCACCAACTTCAAGGCCGATTGCAAATCTTCCGCGGCGCTCACCGCTTGGATTATTTTACGCAAATTGTGCAGCATTCAGTTTAGTTCCTAACTATCAATTATTGGCTCTGAGTATGGCTTGGAATCAGTAAACCATGATGATAAACCAGGCGCGAATGGCGTAGGCAAAGTTCTTTCATAGCGCGACGATAAACCTCTCGCTTAAACGACACCACTTGGTCTACTGGATACCAATAACTCACCCACTCCCAGGCATCAAATTCTGGGCTACTAGTCGTTGCTGTTTGAACCGCCTCATCTGGCGCTAACATACGTAACAAAAACCATTTCTGTTTTTGACCAATGCATAAAGGTTTCTGGCCCTGACGAATCATGCGCTTGGGCAAGCGATACCTCAGCCAACCACGAGTGCAGGCAAGCACCTCGACATGTTCTGGCGACAGGCCAATTTCTTCTTTAAGTTCCCTAAATAAGGCTTCTTCTGGTGTTTCATGGGCGTCAATACCTCCTTGGGGGAATTGCCAAGCATCCCAACCCAAACGTTTAGCCCATAGCACTTGCCCATGAGCATTTGCCAGAATAATACCTACATTGGGGCGAAAACCATCTTTATCGATCACGGCTTTGCACCATACAAAATATATTTGTCCCATTGTTCCACAAAACGGCAGGCAACAACAACCACAGATGAAAATGAGCTAAAATAATGTTTTATCACCCATTCATATAGGAATATCCATGCGAGAAAGGCAAGGAAGGCTAGCTTTGTTCGATTTAGACAATACATTATTAGCTGGTGACAGCGATCACGGGTGGGGTGAGTTCATGGTGGTACAAGGACTTGTTGATGGGGCCGACTATGGCGCAAAAAATGACATTTTTTACCAAGACTATTTGGCAGGGAACCTAGACATGGCCGCCTATGCAGAATTTGCGCTTGCGCCTCTGACGCAATACAGCGTTACTGAACTTAAAACCATTCACCAAAAGTTCATGCAAACTACTGTAATCCCCATGATTGCCCCTAAAACCCAAGCCTTGTTAAAAAAACATCGTGACGCCGGTGATGTGCTGGTCATTATCACTGCCACTAATGATTTTATTACCGCCCCCATTGCGCAATATCTAAACATACCTCACCTAATTGCCACACCTACAGAGTGTGTAGACGGTCGTTATACAGGCAAATTAAGTGGTTCCCCCTGCTTTAAAGCAGGGAAAATTGACAAGCTCAATGCTTGGATGGCGTTAAACGACAAAACGATTGAAGGTGCCTGCTTCTATAGCGACTCCCACAATGATTTACCGCTGCTGGCATTAGTGGACGAGCCCATCGCTGTGGACCCAGATGCAACGCTTGAAGCCCATGCACTAGCCAACGGTTGGCCAGTAATGAGTTTGCGATAGGCGTTCACTGGCCTACCTACTTTGCTACCCAAGTGAGCCCACAAAGAGGCCTAAGTTTCATACCAAGTGCGAAGAATAACGGACTTTAGATATTCAGTTTCTGGAATAGCAGGGTGCACGGGGTGATCTCCACCTTGGCCACCTTGCTCCAATACTTGGCCCATACGTCCGTTTTTACGGCACGCTTCCTGCAATAACTGAGTAAGCCTTGCTCGCTCTAGATGCATGGAGCATGAAGCCGACACCAATATACCTTCTGGTTTTAAAAGGCGCATCGCTAACTGATTAGCCCGTTGGTATGCAAGTTCACCGGCTTTAATATCTTTCCGGCGAGCGATGAAGGCTGGTGGGTCAATAATGACAATATCAAAGCGCTCTCCATCTTCATGGAGTTGCTTCATAGCAGTAAAGGCATCTCCTTTTACGCTATGTACTTTATCACCAACACCATTTAATTCGGCTTGTTGATGTACTAGCTCTAATGCTTGAGCAGAGGCATCGACACAAATCACTTCGCTGGCCCCAGCTGTTGCAGCCTGAACACCCCAGCCACCAATGTAGCTAAACATGTCTAACACCCGCTTACCGCTTGCCAGTTTTTGTACTCTACGGCGATTTAACCGATGGTCATAAAACCACCCTGTTTTTTGGCCATCCCAGACTGGCGCTAAAAAGCTCACCCCATTTTCTTTGAGGGGCACAAGTTTTGGCACATCACCTTGAGCCACACGCACGTAATCCTCGAGGCCTTCAATAGCACGCATTTTGCCATCATTTTTAAGCAAAATATTGAGATCAGGTACCACTTCATTGATGGCTTGCAACAATTCTTCAAGCAACAGCTCAATACCAGCATTAGAAACTTGCACCACGATGACTTTGTCAAAACGATCAATCACTAAACCAGGTAACCCATCGCTGTCGCCATAAACCCAACGATAACAGTGGTCTTCAAACAGCTGTTCTCTGCTCGTTAAGGCGGCCTTCAATCTACTCACTAAACGCTCACGATTCAGTGGCTCGTCTGCTTTACGGCTAACCAAGCGGCCACATATAAGCTGTTTAGGATTAATAATAGCAGTGCCTAATGCCTTACCCTTGGCATCCAATACATTCACTTGCTCTCCCGCAGGAAAACTTTGCAGGGGAGACTTAACTACATCAACTTCATTGCTGTAAATCCACAAATGGCCTTGACGTAAACGGCGATCGGATTTAGGTTTTAAAATTAGATCTGGCATTTATTCGTCACACAGTTCGCTATACGCATCGGCGTCTAGCAAATGTTCTAACTCTTCTGGGTGAGATAAACGTATTTGTAACAACCATGCATCACCGTAAGGATCTGAGTTGACCAATTCTGGATCATCATCTAACTGTTCATTGACAGCAATCACTTCGCCAGAAACCGGGGCAAATAGATCCGATGCTGCTTTAACCGACTCAATCACGCCAAACTCATCTTCAGAAACAAGCTCTGCGCCAACCTCAGGTAGCTCAACAAATACAACATCGCCTAATTGCTCTTGGGCAAAGTCTGTCACTCCGATGGTGACAGTACCGTCACCTTCATTGCGGATCCATTCGTGGCTTGAAACGTAGCTTAAGCCTTGGGGTAAATTGCTCATAATCGTGTCCTTATAAGGTGTTTTTTACGGATTCGGGCGCTTGTGACAATGGGGGCAAGTGGGCACCCACACCCATGGCCTGTTGCGCTAAATGTTGTTTAATAGGGCTCAGTTTTTGCACCCAATTCATGCCAGTATTACGCAGCAAACTCAACATTGGATGTTGGTTGCCAAACAATCTAGAAAAGCTTTCCATCAAGGTCATCATACGTAGATTATCACCACGTCTTTGTGCCTGATAATTTTCTAAAACTCCAATACTAGAAATGTCATGGCCTTGTTGTTGGGCTTGCTTTAACGTCTCTACTAAAGCAGCGACGTCAAGAAATCCCAAATTAACGCCTTGGCCCGCTAACGGATGTATGGTGTGAGCTGCATCACCCACCAACACCAATCCTGCTTGCACATAACGTTTAGCATGACGCTGCCTGAGCGGTATCACGTGACGCTGGTCGCTTGCGATCACAGCACCTAACTGGTCCTCAAATGCTCGGCTCAACGCTAGGCAAAATTCACTTTCTGGTAATTGTTGCATTGCCTCTGCTTGCTCCTTTGGGCGTGACCAAACAATAGAACAATAATGGCTATCTAGGCCTTCTTCAGCAGCCGTAGACAAAGGTAAAAAGGCCAATATTCCGTCCTCTGTAAACCGCTGCCATGCGGTGTTGTTATGTGCTTTGGTCACTTTTACTCGGGTCACCAAGGCGTGATGAGGGTAATCCCACTCACGGGTAGGTAACCCAGCTAATTGCCTGACCTTAGAGTTGGCGCCGTCCGCTCCCACCACTAAAGTGGCGTTAATTTGCTCACCACTGGCCAAAGTTAAACGCCTTGGCGCTATTTCTTGTGAAGTCATGTCGACAATTTGGCTATGTTCGAACAGTTGGTATTGCTTGTGCCCAAGAGTTTGGTGAAGGGCTGACGTAATGGTGCAATTTTCAACAATGTGCCCCAAATAAGGTAAATGTTGTTCAGCGGCAGTAAAGTGAAGCTGACCTGTGCCACAGGCATCCCATACGTGCATGGCGGTGTATGCTTGATAACGTGACATATTTTCTATAACAGGCCAGACATCTAGGTTTTTTAGTAGATTTTCGGAGGCTAAACTCAAAGCTGATACGCGAGCATCTACATGCCCCGGCGGCCAATCTTGCGCCGGATTCAATTCGCCAGATTCAATCAATGCTACCTTAAAGCCGGCATCTATAAGGCCACAAGCAAGGCTTGCGCCAACCATTCCGGCACCAACAATTGCAATGTCAAACTGGCTCACGAACTTGCCTCACGACTGTTATCTAAACCAGAACCATTCACAGGAGGCATCGCTAAAACCTCAGCCAAAGGCACATCTAAACCCATGGCTGCACGAGTAAATATGGTTTTCACTAGAGGCACCTGCTGCATAGTTAATAACCCTAATTGCCGTAAAACGGAGTAATGACGCTTGTTGCTGGAAAAAAGCTTCATTACTTTGTCACTCGCTCCAATGACACGATCTTGATCCCATCGAGTGATCTCAACAAAGTGATTTAAATTGGCCAAGTCACCAATAGGGGTGCCATATTTACAGGCTTTAAGCACCGATTCGGCTAATGCAAAACTGCCCCGTAACGCCAAGTTAAAACCCTGGCCAGCAATGGGGTGTAAGGTATGAGCAGCATTACCTACAACGGCTAGGCCTTGACGAGCCTGTTCCATGGCAACGCTTAAGGTGAGTGGGTACACCTGACGATCACCAATAGCGCGAAACTCACCCATGGGATAGCCCACGTGCTGCTGAATTTCTTGTAGTAATTCGTCATCACTCAATTGCTGCAATTCAGCTTGGCGCGCAATGGGTTGCGTCCATACTAAGGCAGCACGATGTTGACCTTCAAAGCTGGGTAATGGTAATAACGCCAGGGGTCCTGATGAAGTGAATCGCTCACAAGCAAGGCCATTATGGTGTTGTTCTAGTTCCAAATTAGCCACTAGTGCCACTTGGTCATAACTTTGTACTTGATCAAACATACCCAGCTGTTGGCGCAAATCGGATCGCCCACCATCTGCCATCACAACTAACTGCGCAGTGAGAGTGACACATTCCCCTAGGCGCTTATATTCCAGCTGGCTGTTTTGACGCGCGTTATCAATAACGGTTACTTGAGCCTGATCAATGACGTGCACAAAATCGCTGCAACGTCGATTTATTTGCTCCAAGAAGACCTGTCCCATGGTTTGGTTCTGCAACACATAACCTAAGGCTTCTCGCTGCATGCTTGATGCCTGCATATCACTCTTCCAAGGCTGGCCCTGGTCACTCACTTGAATAGTGCTAATCGCTTGCGCGTGGGGACTTAAATGTTGCCATAATTCGATGCTCTGTAATAAATTACGGCTGCCCAGAGCAAGTGCTGTTGCGCGCCCATCTAAGGCACCCGCAGCCGTAGGCGTTGTCGCTTCAATCGGAGCCGCATCAAGTAGTGCAATAGATAGCCCGTAAGCCTTTGCCGTGCCAGCAAGCGCCAAACATAAACTCGCACCGACTAACCCGCCACCCACAATAACGATATCGTAATTCTTGACAATTTGAGCGTCTACGGAGCGTTGATCTACATTTTCAGCCATCAGCCAGCCATCAAAGTTTCAATTTCTGCCACAGTCACCGGCAAATATTCAGTAAGGTTACGGTAACCATCTTCTGTCACCAAAATATTATCTTCAATACGCACGCCAATACCACGCCACTGAGAGGGAATGTCGGCATTGTCTGGATCGATATAAATACCAGGCTCAACTGTGGTTACCATACCGGCGATGAGGGGCCGGGACTCGCCATCTATTTTGTAAATACCCACATCGTGTACATCCATGCCAAGCCAATGGCCAATATTGTGCATGTAAAATTTACGATAGCTTTGATCTTCGATATTTTTGTCTAGTTCACCTGTCAACAAGCCTATATCGATTAGACCCTGAGTGATCACCTTAACTGCAGCATGCTGCATGTCGGTAAATACGGCCCCAGGCTTGATGCATGCTAAGGCCGCTTTATGGGCCGACAATACCAACTCATAAATGGCTTTTTGTGACTCACTAAAACGGCCATTAACTGGGAAGGTACGGGTAATGTCGGCGGCATAGTGATCTAACTCACAACCTGCATCAATCAATACTAAATCACCATCCTGCAATACTTGGTCATTATTGGTGTAGTGCAAAATACAGGCATTTTCACCACCCGCTACTATAGAGCCATACGCCACACGCTGACTGCCTTGTATAGAGAACTGGTGGTGCACTTCGGCAGCTAATTGATATTCATTCATACCCACTTTACACACACTCATGGCGTGCTTATGGGCAGTAACACTAATGTCGTTGGCCAGTGCCATTTGGTCTATTTCAGCGGCAGACTTCAACAGACGCATGGCATCTACCAAAGGATCTAGATCTACAATCTGGGTAGGACATATTTTCCCTTGGCGCGTTAAGCCGCGTAACTGAGATAAGGTCTGCTGCACCAGCTCTCCAGTATCTCCACGGCTAAACCCATACACTACCTGACTTGCACCATCTAACAGCTCAGTTAATTTTTCCGCTAAACTTTCACTGATATACGCTTTATCAATCCTCAAAGCATGTGGTGCTGCATCCACACCTAAGCGGCGGCCATGCCAGATCTCTTGTAACTTGTCTTTGCTGCGACAAAAAATACTGCTACATAGGCCATCTACGCCATTGGCAAGCACTAACGTGGTATACGGCTCTACCATGCCAGACAAATAATAAAAACTACTGTCTTGCCGGTAATCATGCTCTACATCGCCATTACGAATATGTACCGGTGCACACTGAATAACCACAACTGCCCCTGATGGTAGTTGCTGCATTAGGGCCTGGCGTCGGTTGGTATATTCTATAGTGGCTAGTTTAGTCATGGCATCTTGCTCTTAATGTACTGGCTGTGGCACTTAATGTATTTGCTGTGGCACTTTTTGTTGCGCACTGTCTGGGGGTAAATTAAATTCTGCAAACACCATCATGGCGGCCAAACGCACATACTCAACTAATTCTAGGTAACTTTTTTCTGCACTATCGGCTTCTAGCTCTTCATCATCTGCATCAAAGGACACTTGGGCAATATTGGCTAGGTCTTCCATAGAGTCTGTAATCTCACTCGAGAGTTTTTGTTTGCTGTGATCAAAACCCAAGCCAAATCCACTTAAAAAGCCACTACACCAAGCCCCTAAAGATTCCGTCCTACCTCCCAGTTCTGCGTCATCCTCTGGAAGTAATAACTGAAACCCAAAGTCGGCTGCCGTCAGTTGTTCTAACACCACATCGTAAAGTGTCACCAATTCAGCTTTGTCATCATCGTCTTCTAACTCTTGTACATCTAAATGAGCCACAACCATAGCTAACCAAGCCTCAGCGTCAGCTCGCGCACCCGCTGCCAGTTGTCCTGTTAGAAGTCCGTGTAATTCAGACGGAGTGCCAAAGGCTCCCAGCTCAACAAACATGTCGGCAAAGTCGTCAAATACGTAGTTTAGTTGCGGTGTGGTCTCAGTCATCGATTCGGCTCTAGCTGCAAATTATAGGTGCATTATACCTGAGCTGAACGCATTCTCTAGAGCTTTTGCAAGGTGTCACTAGACAGTAGCGTAATTTACTATAAAATCTATGGGTAGATTATCTTTTAAGTGGCCCAACAATGTCGACCATCAATGCCTTGGTACATCACATCGACCAGTTGTTAAC
>Ga0307994_1000426_pt1 | contig 29830 bp, 25 predicted proteins | sample EllFjometagen261_FD_203171 | JGI IMG/M metagenome (GOLD analysis project Ga0307994, IMG submission 203171) | Marine microbial communities from Ellis Fjord, Antarctic Ocean - #261 | ecosystem: Environmental > Aquatic > Marine > Unclassified | place: Southern Ocean | collected 2014-11-02 | reverse complement strand
AAGACATTATAGCCGGGATAGCCAAGCTCGATTTTATAATTTTCACCACCGCGGTATGCTTTTACTTTTATTTTGTTGTCGCCTTTTTTGTATTTAACGTCTTCAACACGGTAACCCATACTACGGACTTTATTTGCTGCTCTTTGCTCGATAGCAGGACGGTAAATATCTTTATCAACGTTATTGATGGTTTCCTTATGTTTCTTATAGACGCTACTGTCTTTATAAATATCTTCATAAAGATCGCCATAAGGGTTATATCCAGGTGTCGTAACACAACCTGTGGTTATCGTTAATAGCACTGCTGCCATACTGCCCGCTGCTGTGGTTTTTAATAAAGAATTAATGTTCATAAGATGATCTCAGTGATGATATGAAAATTGCGTATGAAACGACGATAAATAGATAGTATACGATAAACAAGAAAAAGCGATAAAAAATGGTCAAATAAACCAAGGGCTGGCTTATTTGACCGCGGACATCAAATACTAAATGATGCCAAAATTTGATAAATAATAGAACCAATAAATGTTATTCGGATGCTATGTCTTTAACATTAATCTTTTTTAATTTTGATTACATTCAAGTTTGGATAGCCAAGTGTAATCTCATACTCTTGTGAGCCACGTTTGGCTTCAATCTCAAACACGCCACGATTGTTCTTTTGTTCAAACTCGATATCTTTGACTCGATAACCCATACCCTCAACTTTATTGATAGCACGGCGTTTAATCGCTGGATAACGTGATTCGTTTTTGATGCTATCTTCATTTTTATAATGTTTATCTTTGTATTTGCCATTATCTTTATAGTCGTTTTTATCATCCCAGACATTAGACCAAGGTTTTTTGGTCGAGCTGATCAGCCTGAGATCTGGTGAGCTGTATTTTAGTTCATACGCTTGATTATTTTTCTTAGCAAGAACCGTCAGCACACGGTTACCGCGATAGCTTTCTGTTCTGATGTCCATCACGTTATAACCTTTACGGCGTAAATCCTGACGCAGCTGCTGAATGGCACGGCTATTTTCAGCGTGGTTATAACCGCTATTGTCATTGTATATCGGATAATTGTCATAACCTGGACCAGCAACAGCGCAGCCAGCAGTAACGCCAATGAGTGAAAATGCAAGTGAGGCAGAAAGGACAGTTTTAAACGAGAAAGGTTTTAACGTTTTCATGATGGAATCTCCTAAGATATAAGTTGACTTAAAAAGTGCTTATATACAGTTGCAAAATTTTGTCAATATATAATGCAGAATAACGCTAACAATCATGAATAATACGCAAAATATGCTTATAAACTATGGATGTTTGTTCTTAATTATCGTTATTCTTGAAATATTTTCTTACATACACATAGTAAGACTTAAAGCTCATTAATACGTGTCGTTGGTGTTAAGAAGTTGTAAATTTTGCAAATAATTGCGTAAGCGTTCGATACTTTGAGTGACTAAGGTGTTGCTTAGAACAGCGAATATCGCTAACACTTAAGTGGTCTGTATTAATTTTTTCTAGCTTAAAAATAGATATTTATATTAAAAGCTATTAATATAAAAAGGTTAAGCCTATTAACCTTCTGGATTTAAACTGATGTAAGCATATGCTTACACGCAATGACGTTTACGCGACTTAACAGTAGCTCAATAATTTGACACTATACACACACGGCATAAGGGAATGTGACTCAAGGATTGAGTTGACCGTATTAAGGATAATATTTCAACGGCTAGCATCAGGATGATAATAGCAATTGGATTAAGGACACATAACCCGTGTTGCAGGCAGATAATGCCAATAGTAGTAAAAAGGGCAGGATGCCCGACTGTCACAATATGCTCAATATCTTGCAAGGATGCAGCGATTAGAGCCGTGATGGGTAACAAGGATAGTTAACAATAAAACCGCATAACAATTAATTGCTATGCGGTTTTATCGTGTCTGAGGTTTGAGCTTTGTCCCTGATAAGTATCTGCTGATACATTAAGCATAAAAAAACCGCATTAGTTTCTAATGCGGTTTTAGTTTAAATAATCTGCCTACAAAAGCTTTATCTTAATTCTTCTTGCAAGCATCACTATTTACTAGTATTTATTTTCAGTACGCCATGCGTCTACTTCACGCTCAGCATCATCTTTACTATGACCATAACGCTCTTGTACTTTACCAACGAGCTTATCACGGCTACCTTCAACATGTAATAAATCGTCATCAGTAAGGTCAGCCCATTTCTGCTTTGCTGAGCCTTTTACTTGGTTCCACTCGCCTTTTAGAGTATGTTCATTCATTGCTATTATCCTTGTTTTAGTTATTGCGTCTTTTACAGTAGCTGTTATTTAAAAGTTAAATCAACAGGTTGCATCACGCTTTAGTATCCAAATTATTATTTATGATTCTTATTGCTAGTACAGTATTGCGGTTAAATAGCTTATTTCTTATATAGCGTATTTTGAATCACTTAACTACGTTACAAATAGCCAATGGCTAACTTGTGCTACTAATATATGAATTTCAAAATGCTTTGTCTGTATGGACAATGTTGATACTGTTGCTCAATTATAAAAAAAATCGTGACTATGTTATGAGCAGGCTAGTTATGTAATCATTAAGATATTTTGTCAGTGAGGTACGTAACTAAGGTGCGTAACTACAGTGCACACATTTGGCTATGAGTTACAGCATCAGCGAGATATAGTAGAGAATAGACTGTCAGTAATCACAGTCTTAAAAAGGAATGCAGTATCGATTCATTGAGAATAATAATTTACAAACAGGGAGCGTGACCGTGGCGACTGAACAAACCAAATCCAAAGAGCAGACGCATTTTAGAACCTGTACTCTGTGTGAGGCAATGTGTGGTATCGAGATAAAGCACGATGACAAAAAGGTTTTATCGATTAAAGGGGATAAGAGCGATCCATTTTCTAAAGGGTATATTTGCCCAAAAGCGACTGCCTTGCAAGATTTGCATGAGGATCCTGACCGCCTGCGTTATCCTGTTGAAAGAACGGCTAAAGGCTGGAAAGAAATTAGCTGGACTGAAGCGTTAGATAAAGTCGCAGCTGGTATTGGCGCAGTGCAAAAACAATATGGCAAAAATGCTTTTGGTGTTTATTTGGGCAATCCTAACGTACACAATCTGGGCGGTATGCTGACGATCAAGCATTTATTAGGCAGTCTTAAAACGCGCAGTCGCTTTTCTGCTACTTCAGTCGATCAGTTACCGCACCATATCGTTAGCATGCATTTATTCGGGCATATGCTGCGTATTCCTGTGCCTGATGTCGACCGTACTCAGTATATGCTCATCATCGGTGGCAATCCGCTAGCGTCTAACGGCAGTATCATGACGGCACCAAACATGCGCCAAAAACTAAAAGACGTTAAAGCACGTGGTGGCAAAGTCGTCGTCATCGATCCAAGACGTACTGAAACCGCTGATATCGCAAGCGAGCATCACTTTATTCGTCCAGCGACTGACGTGCTGCTATTATTAGCGATGCTCAATGAGATTTATTTGCAAGGCTATGCTGATAAAGCTAGCACCAATAATAGAGCGGCAGCACTCGCGCCAGAAATCGGGCAACTGGCAGATTTTGCCAAAGACTATAGTGCAGAGTCAGTTGCCGCTATTACGGGCATAGCTGCGGTTGACATCAAGCGACTGGTCACAGAATTTTGTGAAGCAAAAAGCTCGGTTTGCTATGGTCGGATGGGTATATCAGTGCAGGAATTCGGTTTATTAAGCCAGTATTTGTCTATGGTTATTAATATCGTGACGGGGCGCTTGGACGAAGTGGGTGGTTTGATGTTCCCGAATGCTGCAGTCGATGTGGTGAATAATTCTGGTCCGGGGTATTTGGGTAAGCGTCATAGTCGCGTCAGCAAGCTACCTGACTTTAATGGCGAATATCCGGTGGTTGCCATGAGTGATGAGATGTTGGTTACAGGTAAAGGTCAATTAAAAGGCTTTATGACGGTAGCGGGTAATCCTGTTTTGAGTACACCCAATGGCGAAAAATTAGATCAAGCCTTTGAACAGTTAGATTTTATGGTCGCCATTGATTATTTTGTTAATGAAACCAGTCGCCATGCTAATATTATCTTACCGCCAGTCTCACCGCTAGAGCGCGACCATTACGACGTTACCTTTAATAATTTTGCCGTACATAACGTCGCTAAATATTCAAAAGCGTTGTTTCGTAAAGATAAGGACGCCAAGCATGATTGGCAAATCTATCTAGAGCTGGCAAAGCGCTTGGATAAAAAAGCGTCTTTAGCAACCAAAGTCGAACGGTTGTTAATAAAGAGATTAGGACCGAAATTCATACTCGATCAAGGATTGCGGCGTGGACCTTATGCTGGCATGACACTGAACAAGCTCAAGAAAAATGCTCATGGTCTTGATTTAGGACCGCTTAAAACCATGCTGCCGCAAGCGTTAAAGCACAAAGATAAGCATATTCATCTGAATGTCGATTTTTACCAAGCAGATCTTGCCCGCGTGCAAGCGATGATGCAAAATTATGATGACAGCGAGATTTTATTGATAGGTCGTCGCCATGTCCGCAGTAATAATTCGTGGCTGCATAACAGCTATCGCTTGGTAAAAGGTAAGCCGCGCTGTACGCTCATGCTGCATCCAGATACTGCTGCGCAATATGGTATTGAAGATGGTCAAGACGTGAAAGTCACCTCGCGCGTCGGTAGCGTGATTGTTGCAGCAGAAATCACTGATGAGTTGATGGCGGGGGTAGTGAGTATTCCGCATGGCTTTGGTCACGGCCGTAAAGGCGTTAAGCAAAAAATCGCTCAAGCGCATGCAGGCGTCAGTGTGAATGATTTGACAGATGATACGTTGATTGATGAGTTAAGCGGTAATGCTGCTGTGAATGGCGTCCCTGTGCAATTAGAGGCTATGCACGCAGAAACTATATTCTCAGAAGCTGCTGAGTCAAACAGTTCGAACTCTTCGTCACATTCAAAAGCTGAGTCGGGTAGCGCTGCATAAATGCAATCAGTAGTATAGTTAAAGTTGGACTCGAAAGCGCTTATTTATAATGATAAGCGCTTTTTATTTACCTTATTAATTTGTCTTAGACTAAATCTAGATACCGATAAAATCAAAATCAACCTCAGGTATCTCACCCTGTATCAATAAGCTAATTGCTTTAGCCGAACCACATGCATGCGTCCAGCCAAGCGTGCCATGACCAGTATTGAGCCATAAATTATCAAAAGTGGCGTCAATATTTCGACTACCATGTCGGACTTTACCCATATGCGCGCGCCCTATTAATGGGACATTTGAGGGCGTCATTGGTCGTAACCCTGTCCAATATTGTACAGAGTTGGCAATGATGCCTTTAGGAAATAACTGCTGCACGCGGCGAGTAATGGCTTCACAGCGTACGGTATTCAAATCTAAGTTGTAGCCATTAAATTCTGCTGTCCCTGCCACTCGCAATTTATCACCAAGACGTGAAGTGACCAGCTTAAACTCATCATCAATGAGACTGACAAAGGGTGCTAGATGTGGGGCGCGGGGGTTGATTTGATAAGTGGCCGAGTAGCCTTTGGCAGGGAAAATAGGCAGATGCATACTAAGAGGTTTCATCAAAGTGACGCTATGGCTACCAAGCGCCAGTACATGGCTATCTGCACTAAAGGTTTGTGCATTTTCGCCATTAGGTCGAATGGTAATGCTATGTACGTGCGGACGCGCAGAGTCAGCATCCATATTAATCGCCAAGATCTCAGTATCGTATAAAAACTTAACGCCAGCCTTTATACAGTGCTTAGCTAAACGCTGAGTAAATAGATGGGCATTGCCTGATTCGTCACGGCTAGTATATGTCGCGCCTTTGAGCTTATGCGCAATGGGGTAGAGTGCTGGCTCGAGACTAACGGCATTATTGATGTCAATCACATAACGCTCGCAGCCGAGCGCCTGCATACGCTCTGTAGGCGCTATTGCAGCATCAAACTCCGCTTGATTGGTATAAAAATGCATAATACCGCGCGTTTGCTGCTCGTAATTAATCCCAATATCCGTGCGTAATTGTTGTAAAGCATCGCGTGAGTACAATCCCAAACGTACCATTTGTACTAAATTTGCATCAGTACGATCTGCGCGGCACTCTTGCAAAAACTGCATCGCCCATTTAATTTGCGTCTTATCCGCACGCAATCGATAAAGCAACGGTGCATCCTCGCGAAACAACCATTTGAATGCTTTTATCGGTGCAGTAGGATTTGCCCAAGGGGTCGCATGCGAGACTGATATCTGTCCGCCATTGGCAAATGAGGTTTGCATACCAGCGGCTGACTCACGCTCAATCACGGTCACATCATAGCCTGCTTGGCGTAGATACCATGCGGTGGTCACGCCCACCACGCCTGCTCCGAGTACCGCAATATGGGTCATAGATTACTCTGCTGCGATTGATGAAATTAGATGAGAGCGTTATTATCTGGTATTACTTGGGGCGAGCAACATCCGCTTGTAACGCCAATGGTAAATCCAATATGCTCAGACTACTTTCAGCCAACTGTTCTGGACGAGCCACGACCAATGCCTCAAAGCCTTCACTAGTAGTAATCGCATTGACGACTTGCACTTTATCCAGTTTTTCACCAGCGACAGGAGTCGTACCTGAGCCTTTTACATTTGTTCCTTTTACATAGTGCAAAAACGCTTTCGGAGCTGATTTAAAGTAAATACGGGCGATGACTTCTTGACCCAAATAACAGCCTTTATCGTAATCCATGCCGCCGCGCTGATGCAGACGCAGCTCTTGCGGTTGGAACTCGCCTTGTGTTGCCGCTACTATCCAATAATTACCGGTTGCGATACTAGATTGCATCCACGCTTGGGTATTCTCTGAGGTATTGTGGTCGTCCTGATGGCTAAAAGTCGGCACACTATCAATAACACACGAATAAATCGGCGTTGGGGCACTGGTATCAAACTTTGAAAAGGCACCGAATTTTTTTAAATGTCCTTGGAAAGCCTCAGCGCAATCTGCACTGATGACCATGTCAAAATGCTTTTCCGCTTGTTTTTTAATCCAAATACCGAATTCTATGCGACCTTTTAAATTCCCAATGGCTGCGGCTTGATAGCTAAGTCCAAGCTTAGTGACATCACAAGTTAATTGTCCTTGCAAAAATTTTTCGGCATCCTCGCCTTGGATAGATAATTGGGAAAACTGTGGCAATGTCGCCGCATTGATAGATTGAGTCATTGTTATTATCCTTCTAAAAAGAGGTTTTTTATAAAGCACTAAATGTTAAGAATAAGTATCAAAAAATGATAGCTCAGATTTTTATGCCAAGATAAACAATTATAAAATCAGATGAGGCTAAGAAGAGTACCACAAAAAACACCCTCATAAAAAACGTCATCGTTAAGATAGCTATCAAGCGTTAGATTGGGCACAGCCAGCGGTTTTCAAGCGTACAAATTGGTTAAAGAGCGCGAGTTACGGTACAATGTGAGCTCTGGAATAAACCTAATATATGATGGCTGCCGAGGGAATTATGAGCTTACCAAATTGTCCGAAATGTGATGCTGAATATACGTATGAAGATGGCGCGCTGCTGGTATGCCCGATGTGTGCTCATGAATGGACAGTGGCAGAAACCGATGTAGCACAATCTGAAGATCAAGACGCGGTCATTCGCGATGCCGTTGGTAATGAGCTGCAAGACGGCGATGCCGTGACCGTGATTAAAGATTTGAAAGTCAAAGGCTCTTCAACCGTCATCAAAGTAGGAACAAAAGCAAAAAGTATTCGTCTATTGCCAGATGCGACCGATGGTCATGATATTGATTGTAAGCTTGATGGCTATGGTCCGATGAAGCTTAAATCATCGGTAGTTAAAAAAGCTTAAGCTATACATTTATTGTGAACAAAATAATACAAATTACTGAATAAATAATCCCTAAGTATAAAATCACTAAATAAAAAACGATTAAGTAGAGAATAACTATGAGCACTAAAAACGAACAACTATTCGCGCAAGCACGTAAGCATATCCCTGGCGGTGTAAATTCACCTGTCCGAGCTTTTGCTGGTGTCGGTGGTACGCCAATCTTTATGCACCGTGCCAATGGTAGCAAAATCTATGATACCGAAGACAATGCTTATATTGATTATGTTGGCTCTTGGGGTCCAATGATTTTGGGTCATGCCCATCCAAAAGTTATTGATGCGGTCAAAAAAGCGGCTGATGATGGTTTGAGCTTTGGTACGCCAACGCCATTTGAGACCACCGTTGCCGATAAAATTTGCGAAATCGTTCCGAGTGTTGAGATGATTCGTATGACCAGCTCAGGCACGGAAGCGACGATGAGTGCGATTCGTTTGGCACGTGGTTATACTCAGCGTGACAAAATCGTCAAGTTTGAAGGCTGCTACCATGGTCATTCAGACAGCCTATTAGTAAAAGCAGGCTCAGGCATGCTGGATATTGGTGAGCCTACCTCAAAAGGTGTACCAGCAGATTTTGCCAAGCATACTATTACGATTCCTTATAACGATCCACAAGCGATTAAAGACTGTTTCGAAAAGTGGGGCGAAGAGATTGCCTGCGTTATCTTAGAGCCTATCGCTGGTAACATGAATATGGTGATTCCAAGCCAAGAATTCCATGATACGTTGCGTGCAGAGTGTACTGCCAATGGCGCGGTATTAATCTTTGATGAAGTCATGACGGGCTTTCGCGTTGGACTTGGCGGTGCGCAAGCGCACTTCGGTATCGACCCTGATTTAACTTGCTTTGGCAAAATCATCGGTGCAGGTCTGCCAGTTGGTGCGTTCGGCGGTAAGAAAGACATCATGTCTTGCATTGCACCACTTGGTGGTGTCTATCAAGCGGGTACGTTATCCGGTAATCCGCTGGCGATGCGCGCTGGTATCGCCATGTTTGAGGATTTAACTGCTGAAGGCTTCTATGATGAGCTATCAGCGAAAGTAGACCATTTGGTTGATGGCTTCCAAGCGGCTGCTGACAAGCATGGCATCAATATGCGCACCAATAAATTGGGCGGTATGTTTGGAATGTTCTTTGTCAAAGACAGTGCGACGACTGTACCTCAAAACTTTGATGACGTGACTGAGTGTGATATGGAGTTATTTAATACCTTCTTCCACGGTATGCTTGATCGTGGTATTTATCTGGCACCGTCTGCTTATGAAGCAGGCTTTATGTCTATCAAGCATAGTAACGAAGATATTGAAGCGACTATTAAAGCCGCTGATGAAATATTTGCAGAAATGGCAAAAGCGTAACACAGTAGTTTTAGGCGTCTAAAAAAACCAGCATAGTGACAAGATTACTGTGCTGGTTTTTTTATGAATAATAAAGGAAGTTGTATTTATCGCACTTTATCAAACTTACGGTCTCTCAGACTCAAATTACCGCGCAGCACATCCGCATACATACGAAAATCACTAGCAAAGCTTTTTAAAGGAAATTTAAAAGAGGCGGGTTTATTCTTTTCAAAGAAAAAATGTCCGACCCAAGCGCAAGCGTATCCTGCGGCAATACCTTTAATTAAGGGCTTTGCTGAACGATTTTTAACAGATTTTGCCAGTCCAATTAACCCAAAGCTACTGCCTGCAAAATGCAACCTACGGCAAGCCATATTTTGATGCTCATCAAGATAAAAGTCATAAAATGACGGTTTGTCTGAGCTATTCATTTTTATCAGATTGTTCTGGCTGTCTTTTTCGGCAGTAATTTCTTTAGTTTGTGACGTTTGCGTAGGGGTGTTATTCATTGATTTGGCTTCCTTGTAGGTTATGTCTCATCTATCCGTAATGAGTCTTGTCAGTAGAATGAAATAGCTTGATACCATAAAGCTCATAGGTAAGTACTTGTTCTCTATTATAATATAGACAATAGTGGTGGTAGCAAGCCAATATTGAACAAATAATGGCTAAGGGCAGAAGATATTTTTTGCTTCACAAAGTATCTATCTTATTTTTAGCCGCTGTTTAGCGGTTGTCTTCGCTTACTTGCCAGCGTTTGGCATAAATGTTTTAATGGCAAAACTTGCCATCATTTATGTGATTATTATCTTTTTTATATATGGTAGTCCTTACTTTAATCCAACGTACTTTCTATTTTAAAAGCCTAAACCCTTTTAATTATCTTTTGATCTGACACGGTAACGACCTTACTTATGCCTAAAGACAACCTAAAAAATCCACCACTCGCAGAAGATGAACTGATGGCAGCCATTGATATTGGCTCCAATAGTTTTCATTTAGCCATTGCTCGCCTCGATCATGGTGAAGTGCGAAAAGTGGTGTCTATGTCTGAAAAAGTTCAGTTAGCTGCAGGACTGGATGAGCATAATATTTTGGGTGCAGCAGCGGAGCAGCGTGGTTTAGACTGTCTCAGCCGCTTTGTGGCGCGTTTAGATTCGGTGCCTCCTGAGCGTATTCGTATTGTTGCGACCAACGCCTTACGCCAAGCCAAAAATGCCAATGACTTTATCAGCCGTGCCAATAAAATCTTACCCAAGCCTATTGAGATTATCGCGGGACGAGAAGAAGCGCGTTTGATTTATTTAGGAGTCTCGCATACCAATGCCAGTAGTGACAAGCGTCTGGTTATCGATATTGGTGGCGGCTCAACAGAGTTTATTATTGGCCAAGAGTTTGATCCATTATTGACCGAGAGCTTACAGATGGGCTGTGTTGCCTTTACGCAAAAGTATTTTGCTGATGGGCAAATTACCAAAGAAGCCTTTAACAACGCCATATCGGCTGCGCGCAAAGAAGTACTGGCGATCAATGGGCGCTACCAAAAAGTAGGCTGGAGCAGCGCCATTGGATCGAGTGGTACGATTAAAGCGGTACGTAACGTCCTTGTTTCAAAAGGTTGGGCAGACGAGCAAGAGCGCATCACTTATAAAGGTGTTAAAAAGTTAGAAAGATTATTGCTTAAAATTGGCAACGTTGATGACATTGATTTAGAAGGCGTCAAAGAGCACCGTAAAGCCGTATTTCCAGCAGGCGTTGCGGTATTACGAGCAGTCATGAAGGTGTTGGGCGTAGATGCTATTACTTACTCAGATGGCGCGCTACGCGAAGGTGTCATGTACGATATGCTTGGACGATTTGCCAGTGAAGACGTACGTGACCGCAGTGTATTGGCACTGATTAAGCGCTATTCAGGCGATAAAAAGCAGGCTAAGCAAGTAGTCAAAACCAGTCGCCACCTTTTTGGGCAAGTACAAACTAAACTTGGACTCAGTACGGAAGATGGCGATCTACTCAGGCGAGCTGCATTTTTACATGAGATAGGGCTGGCGATTGCTCATAGTAGCTATCATAAACACAGTGCGTATTTGATGGAACATTCTGATATTCCAGGTTTTTCACAAGTCGATCAAAAGCGGATGGCACAGTTGATGTTAAATCATCGCCGTAAGCTCAAAGCAGATATGTTAGAGCAGACGTGTACTATCGGCGGTGATCAGCTCGTTTATCTGTGCTTGCTGTTACGTTTGGCAGTACTGGCACATCACAGTCGCAGTGATTATGAATTACCAACATTAGAATTAAAAGTAGATGATGACAATCATTGGCAAATCATGGTTGGTGATAGCAGCGAGCACTACGCTTTCTTATTATCTGATTTGCAGACTGAAATAGAACAATTTGCCAAATGGGGCGTCAAACTAAGCGTCATTGAGGTTTAATTTTTTTATCAGCTAAAACTGTTAATAGATTACTTGATTAATGTGGTTAGAAATAACATAACAAAAGCGGTGTTGTCGGTAATGTTATGGCATATAAGATGTGCTATTATAGTTTTTATTGAGTTTACAACTGTACTTTCATTATCCTGAAGCCGATAACGATGTTATTATTAAATATAACCATATTGAACATAGCTCTATTAAGTATAACTAAGAAAGGGAAGCGTCTATGAGTACCGTCTGGGATAGCGTTCAGCTTGCACGGCATGCCAAACGTCCATTGTTTATGGACTATGTAAATCAGCTGTTTACCGAATTTGATGAGTTGCACGGCGACCGCGCTTTTGCTGATGACAAGGCAATCCTTGGTGGGCTTGCACGCCTAAACGGTATGCCAGTGATGGTTGTTGGTCAACACCGTGGTCGCAGCACACGTGAGCGCATTGAGCATAACTTTGGTATGGCAAACCCTGAGGGCTATCGAAAAATCATTCGTTTGGTCAAAATGGCTGAGCGCTTTAATATTCCGGTTATGACCTTTGTCGATACCCAAGGAGCTTATCCGGGTATTGGCGCAGAAGAGCGTGGACAAGCACAAGCCATTGCTGAAAGCATTGCTGTGTTTTCTAGTTTAAAAGTGCCTATCATCGTCACCATTATTGGTGAAGGCGGCTCAGGTGGCGCATTGGCGATTGGCGTTGGTGATAAAGTGAATATGCTACAAAATAGTATTTATTCAGTCATCTCTCCTGAAGGCTGCGCTTCTATTCTATGGAAAACTGCCGAAAAAGCGCAAGATGCCAGTGAAGCCTTAAAGTTAAATGCTATCAATCTGTATCAAATGGGCTTGATTGATGCGGTCATCGACGAAGGTGAAGGTGCTCATATTCAGCCACAGCCAGTAATGACGGCATTAAAAGCTCTATTGGTTGAGCAATTGGATGAGCTGAAAGATTTAGATACCCATACACGTTGTGAACTACGTTATGAGAAATTCAAATCGTTTAACTCAGAAGTCATGTTGCCTTGCTAGTATGTTCCATCGCTAAATAGTTGACAATCAGCTTTTAGCACTAGAGGCTTACGCTTAATGTTAAAATAAAAACGTGTCATGTTATGGCGCGTTTTTTTGTGTCAATTAATTCATATACTAACTAATGAGATAAGGTCAATGATGAGCAGCAGTGCAATCCTACCATATCCTATTGAGCCAATAGCTGAACTGCCGATTGACGATAATTTGGCAAAGGCATTATTGACCAGTATATCTGAGTATGGCGAGCAGCTACAGGGTCGGCGAATTTGGCTGGCCTGTAGTGGTGGGCGTGATTCATTGGCACTGGCAGCGCTATGTGTGCAATTACACTGGCAAGGTAAGTTGCCATTTTTACCGCAACTATTGCATGTCAACCATGGCTTGCAAGCGGATAGCGCTATTTGGGCTGCGCATGTTGCTAACTGGGCAAAGGCTCAAAAGATACCATGCACTATTTTGCAGGCACACGTAAATGGACATGATGAGCAAGCCGCACGCCAAGCACGTTATGATGTGATGCGTGCGCAACTCAATCAAGATGATGTATTACTATTAGCCCATCATGCTGATGATCAAGCTGAAACTGTGTTGATGCGGTTGATTCAAGGCGCAGGAGTAAATGGTCTGTCGGGTATGCAGCCGTGGCGTGTACAAACGCAGGACGCGCATCGCATCATATTATGGCGACCTTGGCTCATTGTACAGCGCGCCAGTATTAGCTCATATGCTAAGCGCCTAAAGCTGCCTTATATTGATGATCCCACCAATGACGGCGGTGATAATGTTCGTAGTGGATTGCGCCGTGACATCATGCCAGTATTGGCAAAATACAATCCCAACGTTATTGATAACATAGCTCGTAGCGCGCAGCTACTAAGCGATGCGCAATTAACCGTTAAGGCACAAGCGGCAGAGGATTTAAAGCAGACAGAGGTAATATCATTACAGCTACCATCTGCCCAGCGTGTGCTAAATATAGATAAGCTGCAAAAGTTACCGCTTTATCGCCAGCGCCAATTATTACATCATTGGCTTGGTCAAGATGAGCCATTACCGCCTGCTAAGCAGCTTGTCGATAACGTATTTAGCTTAAGCCAGCGTGATGATCATGATCATCAAACGAAACTGTTTTGGCAAGGACGCAAACAGTCATATACTATTCGCCGTTATCGTCAGCAGCTTTATCGGCTTAGTAATGACTGGCTAGCGTGGCTTAAAATCCCGTTTATTGAACAAACGCAAACCTTACTCGATCTTACTGTGGCTGATAAAGCGGATAGTGAATCATTTTCAATGACTTTACGTAGTGATGATACATTTGCTTGGCACGTGCAGATTGTGCCAAATGACGTAACACGACTATTAGAAAGCGATAAAGATAAGGTTGAGATCACTTTTGCGCCATTAGATCGCAATCAGCGTGTGCAAACCGCATTGGCGTCGCGTCCACAATCGGGCAAAAAGCTCTATCAAACCTTAGGTATTCCATCGTGGATGCGTGAGAGTTTGGTAGTCGTTAGTGTGACTTTGATAAATAAAGAAAGTAGTGAAAACGAGCTTTTAGAGAACGATTGCCCGATAGAACAACCTATTTTATTATTATCACCTCTTGAAAACTGGGTGTTGGATGGTGCTAAGCGGTTAACTAATACTGTAAATAATTTTTATAGTATAGACAGAGCTATTAAAAGCCATTTAATCCTACATAGCTCGTTTTGATGCTTTCTACTCAAACTATCTAAGAAGGTAGATCGCTAATTTTTTTGATCATTTTGATATCTACTATTTGTGTATCTTTATAATCTTCTTCACTTTTTTCACCATTACAGACAAAGCCGAATTTTTTATAGAAATGAATGGCAGGCGCGTTATCCTCTAATACCCATAAATAAAAATTTGCATTGATATTAAAACTCAATATGGCTTGTAATGACCTTTTCATCAATTTGGTGCCTATACCTCGCCCATGATATTCTGATAAAACATAGAGAGTTGTAATTTCATAGCTATTATTTTTAGTAAAATACCCAATAAATCCTAAACTCTCATGATTAGCATCATAGGCTATCCAAATAATGACATCAGGATGATTAATCAATTCCTGCCACATTTTTGTTTTTTCACTAAGGTTGTTTTTATTGTTGATATAAGACTTAGGTAGCAGATTCAAGTAGGCGTCATGCCAACTTTTGCAATGGATATGAGCAATATCCGCAAAATCTTTTGAATGAGCTTTACGAATGCAAAACATGTTTTTCCCCTGTACCACTCTACCTAAACGACTTTTTAATCTAACAGGTAAGCTGTGTGATATTCGATGTTAATTTAGTATCTCAATTAAACGGTAGTACTATTAGTTAGCGTTTGAATTTCCCGAACAGCGCCAGTAGCAGTATGGTAAACTGAGTGTCATTTTACCTATCATTATGTTAGTTTGAATACCTTTGGTTTTTTGAATAGGAGACATGTATGTCAGTATTAGATAATAAGAAAATCAGCTTTATCGGCGGCGGAAATATGGCGCAGGCTTTGATTAGTGGGCTTGTTAGCTGCGGTGTCAAACCGAGTTTAATTACCGTTGCTGATCCTAGTAGTGAGGCGCGCGAGCAATTAGCTGCTAAAGGATTGAACACGGTTGATCCAACTGCTGATGCAAAAGCTGCCGTTATCGATGCTGACATTGTGGTGCTGGCAGTCAAACCGCAAGTGATGAAAGCGGTAGTCAGTAGCTTTTCGGATATCTTAGACAAACAGCTGGTGATTTCAGTGGCAGCAGGTTTGTCGACTGAGCTTCTATCTGACATGTTGGGTGGCTATGACAATATAGTCCGCGCGATGCCAAATACACCTGCGATGATTCAAATGGGCGCAACGGGTCTGTACGGTACTGATAATATTTCTGCTGAACAGAAGCAATTGGCAACGGCGGTCATGGAAGCATCAGGATTGGTCATGTGGGTCGATAATGAAGAACAAATGCATGCGGTAACCGCCGTATCAGGGTCAGCACCAGCGTATATGTTTTACTTTATTGAAGCTATGGTTGATGGGGCAGTGGCTTTAGGTTTGGATAAAGAGCAGGCCTCCGCGCTTGCCATGCAAACCATGTTGGGCGCGGCAAAAATGGCAATGGGTAGCGAAGATGCGCCAAGCGAGCTACGTCGTAAAGTGACCTCACCAAACGGCACAACCCAAGCTGCGATTGAATCAATGCAAGCCAATGACATTGGTCGTCAAATTGGTGAAGCCATGCAAGCGTGCTACGATCGCAGCCAAGCCTTGAGTGAAGAGATGAGCAAATAATCATCTTTATAATAGAGGTAGTATTTTATAAAATGCTGCCTCTGACTGGTTATAATAAATGCCTGATAATGACATTCGTCATCCTAAAACCTGTTAATAATGTCACATTGAGTAGCGCTTCATGAACAATATGTTATTGCAAATTTTTGATTTGGTCACCACCTTCGCCATGATGTTGGTGTTTATTCGTTTTATGCTGCAGTTTGCAGGGATGGATGCCAGCAATCCTATGATCGCGCCTGCCTATAAAGCGACCCATATCGTCGATGTCTTTGGACGTATTTTCCCAACCGTTGCACAAGGTCGTATTAGTATCGCTGCCATCGTCCTGATGTTTTTGATTCGCCTGATTGATATCGCAGGAAAAGCAGCATTAACACATAAGGGTATTGCGCCAGTCCCATTGTTTTTTACCGGTACTATCAGCTTGGTTTTAGACTTTTTACGCATGTGCCGCTACTTGGTGATTGGTTCTATCATCGTTAGCTGGATTGTGGTTTTTACACAGTCTCAGCATCCGCTTATCGGTATTATTGTTAATTTAGCAGAACCTATTTTGGCACCGTTTCGCCGTATTACGCCAAACTTAGGCATGATTGACTTATCACCGATGATTGCCTTTTTCGCCTTTTACCTACTCGAAATCTTTATCGGTGGTTTGGCATCAAGCTTTATGCCAATGTTGGGTTAAGCCAGTTAAGTTAAAAAGATTTTCGAGATAATAAAATTTCAAATAAAAAAGGCGCTCTATACAAGATAGAGCGCCTTTTTTATGTTCGTTATTTAGATAAAATTATACGATAAATACTAAGTGCTAAAAGCGCATAAAGCGGTTGGGTATCAATTGCGCTTTAGCATCCTCAGGGTGCGGTGCATCAGCGGCACGCAGCGTTTTGGTAATCCAGCTATCCGCCGTTTTTACCGCCTCGATAAGCGCATCACCCATCGCTAAGCGCCCAGCGATAAAGCTCGCTAGTGAACAGCCAGAGCCGTGAAATTCGCCTTTTAGGCGTGGTAAGATACTTTTATGTACCATCTCGCCTTTTATGTATAAATACTGCTCAATATCACCGCTATCGAAGTCGTGTGAGGTTTTGACCAGTACTGCATGAGTGCTTTGTGCACATAACTTCTGAGCACCTATATGTAAGTCTTGTTCAGCACTCAAGGCGCGCAGCTCATGAGTGTTAGGGGTAATCAAGGTGGCATAGGGTAGCAGCTGTTTAAAGGCGCTGACTAGCGTCTGCTCATCGCCTAAGCTACCACCACTGTTGGCGACCAATACTGGGTCCAATACAAAAGGAGTACCCTTAACAATAATCTCGTCAGCAAATAACTGGGTGAGCATAGTGATATTATCAGTCGTACCAAGCATGCCTGACTTAATGACACTGACAGATAAGTCATTAAGTACAGCGCTGGCTTGATCTTTAACTAAATTTGCCGCGCACGCATCAAAGCCAAATACCTGTTGCGAGTTTTGTATGGTAATAGCCGTACAAGCGATAGCAGCATGAGCGCCTGCTTGACCGATGGCTTCTATATCCGCTTGTAATCCAGCACCACCTGAGGGGTCTAAGCCTGAAAAGCACAATACGACTGGTCGCATAACACATCCTTTGATATCTTTTATAATAAGTGGTAAATACTATAGCCATCTACTGTCAAAAAAGCCATAAAGACCGATAAATCGATAATTATGCAAAAAGCATGATTAAAAGGACAGACAATGCTTGCAATTCGTTTTGGCTTTGCTATAATACTCGCCCACGGCATAAGACGTATTGTTAGCATCAATACTATGTTTAAAGAGGTGTTTTTATAAAAAATACTTTGATAAGTGTCTTAAATCGTTAGGTGAAGTGGGTGAGTGGCTGAAACCAGTTCCCTGCTAAGGAACCATACGTGTAAGCGTATCGAGGGTTCGAATCCCTCCTTCACCGCCATTTATTCGTTGTTATTAGAGTAATCACGCGAAAACAGCGTTAATTATCTTCTGTTTTGTTAAAACAAAAATTAATTTGATTTTAACGAAAAAAGATATTGACACAAGCGAAATTATCTATATAATGACCAACCTAATTTACTGTAATTGTTATTAACAAAGCAGTAAATGATGTGTAAAGTACGCGCTTGTAGCTCAGTTGGATAGAGCACTTGGCTACGAACTAAGGGGTCGGGAGTTCGAATCTCTCCAAGCGCACCATTTTACATCATCGCTTATTTACTAAATCAATCGCCTGTCTTATGACAATTTGGCGGTTTTTTTACGTCTGCGATTTCTTCATATCCAATCGACTATCCTGAGTATAGTGTACGATAAGTGCCTGAATTACGGTACAATAGCGCTATTATTCATTGCTTGCTATGAGCTGGTACCATGTCAAAGAGTTTATCTAAACGCCCGTCTAAATCCGCTGCTAAAGCCAAAAAATCTGCACCTCATACCTCTGAGGTTGAAGAGCTAGCGATTGCTAAACCCAGCACCCGCATGGCAGCGATTCTTTATGATGGTATGCTGATTTTAGCATTATTATTTTTGGTAGGGACGGTGCTGACGGTGATTGGCACCTTGTTGACGATGGAGACGGGTAGCGAGTCGTCACAAGCTCAATCACTGCCAACATGGTATCAAAACGTTATTATGACACCCTCTTTTATCCTGACGTTGGTAGGGTTTTATGGGTTGTTCTGGCGTCGTGGTGGGCAGACATTAGGTATGCAGACTTGGCGGCTTAAAACCGTTGATAACAACGGTCATCTGCTCACGTGGGGGCAATCCTTTAAGCGTGTTCTAGCAGCCAGTATCATGCCACTTATATTTGGCCTCATTGGTAGTGTCATCGGTGGCTCGCGCGCTATTTTATTGACCAGTATCTTTCTGGGCTTTGTTTTTAATTATGCTTTTTGCCTATTCAACTCACGTGGTCTCGCAGTGCAAGATATGCTATCGAATACCATTACCTTAAAAATGCCAAAAACAGAGAATGAAGGACTATGGCGAGTGATTAGAAACCGCAAGCGAGGAAAATAAACCGCATTATCATTGCCATAGTCTGTCAACATATTTTAAGCCTTACATGTTGGCTGTTTGCATCAACCATAAAGTATAGCCGACAAAGAATAAGACCAAAGTCGAGCCAGAAGCGCGACCGAATGGACGCTTACTCATAAAGGCAAAAATCGCCATAGCTACCAGCAAGAGCGTGACCAGACCCATCGCCAATATATCACGTGATAAGATAATTGGACTGACTGTGATTGGCGCTATAAGCGCTGCGAGACCAACGACGCCCAAGGTGTTAAATATATTAGAGCCGATAATATTACCCAGTGCCATGTCGTGCTCACCTTTACGCGCGGCTGATAAGCTTGCGACCAATTCAGGCAGCGAGGTTCCAATAGCAACAATAGTCAGACCGATAATCAGCTCGCTCAATCCCCAAAACGTTGCCAGCTCAACGGCGCCCCAGACGATGGCTTGCGAGCTTGCTACCAGCATTGATAAGCCAATGACTAAACTGCCTAAGCCGCGCATCAAGCTAGGATGGTTGTCCTCTGTACCGCTCAAATTTTCTGTAGTAGCCTCTTCATCATTTGATTTGCTTTCACGTAAACTCAGAATGATCTGAATTCCCAACACAATAACCAATGATGCCAATAGTACCAGACCATCAGTTAGGCTTAATAGCCCGTCACGAAGCTGCCACGCTGCCAATGCAGTGATGACTACCAGTATTGGCAGATCGCGCTTGATGACACCTTTATGAATGATAATAGGGCTAATGAGTACCGTTGCACCCAAGACCAAAGCAATATTGATGATATTAGAGCCATACGCATTACCCAGTGCTAGCTCAGGGCTGCCTTCCAATGCTGCCAATGCAGACACGACCATCTCAGGGGCAGATGTGCCTACTCCTAATATGATAACCCCGATTAAGAAGCTGGGCGCATTAAACTTTTTTGCCAATGCTGTTGCGGCATCAATGAAGACATCGGCACTCCAAACAAGAATCGCAAGACCAATCAATATTGCAATAACTGCCAACCACATTTAGATAACTCCTTCGTTAGAGATAAAAAACAGATATTGGATTTTGAGCAAGCTTATGTCATATAAAAATGGCATAAAAAAAAGCTGAATCACAATCTGGATTCAGCTTCGATATAATTACAAGTAATTTAATGGGATTTTGACAGAAATGGCAACCGTGTGACCATGTATTTACTCATAGTTTATGTAACAAGTTCTTAAATGATTTTCTTAGGCCACTTGTACTGGAATAATATTTGCGGTGTCTTTAACTGTATTGTCTTCATTGCAATACACCAGTCTTGGCTGATACGTTGACGCTTCAACTTCATCAAAATGTGCATAGGCACAGATGATAACGATATCGCCTAGGTCTGCCATATGAGCCGCTGCACCGTTTAAGGAGATAATACCAGAGCCAGCTTCAGCGCGAATAGCATAGGTGCGAAAACGTTTGCCATTGGTGACATTATAGATGTCGATAGATTCGTTTTCACGCAGACCGGCAAGGTCTAACAAATCACCGTCGATACCGCATGAGCCTTCATAGTGAAGTTCGGCATGAGTAACACGGGCACGATGTAATTTGCACTTGAGCATATTAAGTAGCATAGATTGCTTCCTTAGTGTAACGGATATAAATGAGTCAAATCAAAACGTTAATGGGGATTAACTTGCTAAAATAAAAGGCTATTATAATTGAAACACCATTCATTCAGGTAATTTAAAACCATTAATTTGCGAACGTGCTTTTTCGACATCACCGCCTAATAGCAAAGGCAGGGCGTCAAAAGCAGCAGATAATGCACTATCAATAGCAATCTGCTCATCTGGCGCAGCTTTTGAAAGCACATGACCACTGACTTTAGACTTGTGACCCGGATGACCAATACCCACACGCAGACGATGGAAGTCGTTGCCAATATGGGGGGTTATGTCACGCAGACCATTATGACCGCCATGACCACCGTCAGTTTTGAGTTTGATGCTACCAGCAGGAATATCAAGCTCATCATGGGCGATTAACAGCTCGTCATTATCAATGCCATAAAATTTAACCATGGGCACGACCGACTGACCTGATTTATTCATAAAAGTCAGCGGCATCAATAGACGCACGTCATGCCCATGAATCTGCCCGCGTCCTGTCACTCCATGGAATTTTTTGTCGGGGGTGAGAGTGATATTAAACTGCTGAGCCAAATGAAGGACGAACCAAAATCCTGCATTATGGCGCGTAAACATATATTCCTGACCCGGATTACCAAGACCGACTATAAGCTTTATGGCCATAAAAACACCCTGCTTGACTATAATAAATGAGTGGTCAGGTCTGATTTCTCAAACCTTACTTACAAAAACAGCAGGAGATATTCATCACCTGCTATTTTTTGACTGAACGAACCTTACATTATATAGACAACAATAAGTCGCTATATAAAGCCGGTTTATTACTCGCCGTCTTTGCTTTCGTCAGTACCTTGCTCAGTCGCAGGTACGTCAGCGGCATCAACTTCAGAAGCTTCGTCAACTTCTTCAACCGTTGGTGGCTGCATATTCACGATCGTACGGTCATGACCATCTTCTAATTCAAGCTCAGCAATAACCACGCCTTCAGGAAGAGTGATGTCTGATAGACGGAACAAATCGCCAATTTCCATACCAGATACATCTATTTCTAGATATTCAGGTAACTGTGATGGTATGCAAACGATTTCAATGTCAGTTACTAGTGTTGATAGAACACCACCAGCCTTAGTACCAGGCGCTTCTTCACGACCAGAGAAATGAACAGGAACATTCATGTTGATTTTCTGACCTTTCACAACGCGTTGGAAATCAGCATGCATTGGGAAACCTTTAGCAGGATGGCGTTGCAAGTCTTTAATAACTACTTGATGCTCTTCGCCATCTACATTCAAAGTCAAGATGTGTGAGAAGAAAGCTTCAAATTCTAGTGATTTTACTAGCTCATTGATTTTGATAGAGATAGCGGTTGGCTGCTCACCACCACCATAGATGATAGCAGGAACTAGGTTCTGCTTACGTAGGCGGCGGCTCGCACCTTTACCTTGAAGCTCAGCAGAACGATCAACTGCGTTTAATGCAAAATGATTAATAGTCATGGATGTAATCCTATAAAAAAATGATGAAGTGTCTGGTCATAAAAAAGTGGATTTGCGACCAATCCACTAATACGTGATGATAGCTAGTATTTGTCGTACGTGATAAACGCCGATAATCAAATCTAGCCATATGCTTAACCTAATGATTCCCATAATAAAAATTATCAAGAAAATCATTGTTTTAAACGTGATCAGCACTTTTAATAATACCGACTGTCTTAAATCATAAAAAACGGTCAGCACAGGCGCGCATTATACGTGATTAGCTAATAATAAGAAAGACCTACGTAAAATAGCTGGGCAAAACCCTTATGCAAGATCCTTATGAAAAACACCTATACAAACAACAGCGCAAAACTGTTAATTAACATCATTAAATAAAAAAGCGCCAAGTAATGAAACTTGGCGCTTTTTTCAATCTACGATAACTCTTAAGCGTCAAACATCGCGCTGATAGATTCTTCGTTATTAATACGGCGTAAGCTTTCAGCCAACATTGGCGCGATGCTCACTTGACGAATCTTGCTGCAAGCTTTGGCAGCATCAGACAATGGAATCGTATCAGTAACGACAATCTCGTCCAATTCTGATTCACTGATGTTCTTAAGCGCGTTACCAGATAGGACAGGGTGGGTGATATAAGCCACTACGCGGCGTGCGCCATTTGCTTTAAGTGCTTCGGCAGCTTTACATAGCGTGCCAGCCGTATCGACCATATCATCAACGATGACACAATCACGGTCACGGACGTCACCGATAATGTGCATCACTTGCGACTCATTGGCACGGGCACGACGTTTATCAATAATCGCCATGTCAGTATCGCCCAACTGCTTAGCCATCGCACGTGCACGAACCACGCCGCCAACGTCAGGAGAGACAACCATAATGTTGTCATAATCTTGTTTTTGTAGATCGTTAAGCAATACAGGCGTGCCGTAGATATTATCGACTGGGATGTCAAAGAAACCTTGAATCTGATCTGAGTGCAAATCAACGGTCATCACACGATCGATACTAACGATGTTCAACATGTCAGCAACGACTTTAGCAGAGATAGGCACACGAGCTGAACGAGGGCGACGGTCTTGACGGGCATAACCAAAATACGGCATGACTGCTGTAATACGACCAGCACTAGAGCGACGCAAAGCGTCTGCCATCATCATGATTTCCATCAAATTGTCGTTGGTCGGTGCACAAGTAGGCTGCATGATAAACACGTCTTTACCACGCACGTGCTCTTTGATTTCTACGGCAATTTCGCCATCAGAAAAACGCGTGATGTCAGCTTTACCAAGAGGTATATGGAGATGATCGGCTACGGTTTTTGCTAATTCTGGGTGGGCATTGCCCGTAAAAATCGCCAAATAAGGCATGACAGAAGTCCTATTGATTGACTCAAGCAGCGACCGCTAAGCAGTGTCAAACTGCTCAAATTCAGAAAAGAGTGGTAAAAAAGATTGATGACTACTATTACAGTAAAAAATGGCAGGGGTAGCTGGACTCGAACCAACGGATGTCAGGATCAAAACCTGATGCCTTACCAACTTGGCTATACCCCTGTAATGTCTAGGCTGTGTACGTCGATATCTAAAAGCAACTTTTAATAAAAGTCATTATTAGAATAGCGTCACGACCTGTTCGTTACCTGATAAACGGAAAAACCGTCTAAAACATAACTTTTCCCTAACGGTGTTCATTGCGAACTATACCGAAACTGGGATAACATTGTCAATGTCAATAAGATAAGCGGCTGTCTATAAACTGCTTATAATAAGTACACATCTAATGCTTTGAGCTTAAAAATGGCAGGGGTAGCTGGACTCGAACCAACGGATGTCAGGATCAAAACCTGATGCCTTACCAACTTGGCTATACCCCTATTGAGGCGACCTATTATAATTAAATTTTCAGATTTTGCAAGTCATTTGCGCCTTTTTATAGCTTTTATTAAAAAATAGGTCAAAAATAAAACGGGTATTGGATCCATAAAACTTTTTACGCTGTATTTATAGTCCTCTTATTTTCACACCATAGCTCAAATCTAACTCATAAATTACGAACTAAATAGGCAGGACAGGGCGCCTCTTCAATCCACTTTGCCAAACGCGCTTTATCAGATATCACACCTGCATCCAAAGGCAAAAATACTGCGCTACCGGAACCGGTCATACGAGCTGTCCCTGACGCTTCTTTTTCTAACATTTGTAAATATCGTAAGGCTTCATCGACGGCAGGAGCAAGACTGGTGACCACTGGCGTAAAGACATTTTGATAAGGCGTGTTTAAATGTTGCACATAGTCATTAGACTGGTTTTGAATGGTCTTAATTGATAGCAGGGCGATATCTCGCTGTAGCTTGGGGTGCGCAAAAAGCTCGGCAGTATTAACGTGAGCATTAGGGGTCAATACTAAATACTGTTGCTCAGGTAAATCAATCGCTGTCAGCTCTTCGCCAATGCCCATCGCAATAGCATCTTGTCCAAAGATAAATATCGGTACATCCGCGCCAATGCTTGCGCCAATTTTTATAAGCGTATCTTGATCAAAATTAATCTGCCATATTTTATTTAAGACTAATAATGTCGTCGCGGCATTGGACGAGCCACCACCTAAGCCTGCGCCCATCGGTAAGTGCTTATCTAACCTCACTGACACTTTCGATAGATTCTTATGTAGCGAATTTGAGTCTAGCGCAGCTACAAGTAAGGCATTAGCCGCTTTAAAGATCAAATTGTCCTCTATGCTGCTGGTTATGGTGTCGGCACCACTTAGCGTAAGCAGCTGACCACACAGGCTACTATTATCTACAGCGTTATTGTCTGCTACGCTATCAATAGTAATTATTAATTCATCTGCTACTGAAAAATGCAAATAATCGCCCCAATCGAGCAAACGAAATACCGTTTGCAAATTATGATAACCATCAGCGCGCTTACCGGTAATATGTAAAAATAAATTAATCTTTGCTGGTGATAGGCGAGTAATAACCGATGCAGAAGTCGCGTTTTTAGTCATAAATAAAGGTCACAATTCTTAAGTGCAATTTTTAAACGCAAACAGCCATTTATAGAAATGGCTGTTTGCAATAGCGATCAAATCTATTGGTGCTATTACTTTTGATGATCGATTGTCATGACAACTTTGTTGCCTTGCGATTGAACGGCACTGATCTTATTTGGTAATTTATCATTGCCTTTGTAGCTAAAGCTGGCACGCCATTCGCCATTTACCGAGCTAATTAGACGTTTTTGGACATCAAGCTGCGGTGCGCTGTCTGAAGGTGCTGGGCGTCCAGAAATCCAGTAAGGCATCTGAGAGATAGGTGCTTGCCAACCGGTGGCTTTTTTAAGCAGGGTTTCAGGGTCAGCCGCATTCAAAGTACCGGTTTTTTCGCTCACCAAAGTCGCAGATTGACCATTGTATTCGATATTGGTTTTACCAATGCCTAACGCACCAATAAGTTCAATGGCAAAGCGATCATTCTGTTGACCCCATGCATAAAATGCACTGCCGCCTTGCGCCCCTGTTGTATCACTTGCAGCCGTTGTAACACCAATCTTACCTGTAATATTAAAGCTCTCAAGTTTCTTTGGTTGCTCAGTATTTTGACCTTGAATGGTTGTGCTAGGCTGGTTGGTCGCGTTGGCGGTCTTCATAGACTGACAGCCAGAGGTAATTACCATTGCTGCTGTCATAGCGGCAAATAGGGCCAATTTATTAGGTTTATAAAAAGATCGCAGGGTAGACATGATGTTTCCTCAAAAATAGACAAATTTGCAAAATTTTTGTTTCGAAAGCAGGTTAGCTTAAGTGTTATTTGTTACTCAGTTATGCGTGGCTGTTAGCTTCTTATACATGACTTGTAATAATAGGATGTCGTATTTGAGGACTTAGAAGCACTATGCCATTGCTTATTAATTATATCGTTTGTTATTAATACAATTGTATACGGTCATTGATATTGTGTTGCCCAAATGAGAAGCGCTGCTGCAAGTCGGCAAGTAAAGCGTCAACTTTTTCATTGTCGCCTAAGCCTTGATAAGCGCGTAATAGCAATGTCCCTGAGCGTAAAGTAGGGAGCACATCGTAAGGCGTTTGCAGATAGTCGATCACTTGCTGATAATTCTCGTTTGCCAGCGCATTACTTGCCAGTACATTGAGGGCTTGCAGGTGCAGCTCATTGTCATAGCGAGGGTCATCGTAGCGTATTTGTATGATTGCTGTAGCCAATGCCAATCCTTGCTCAGAACCACGCTCATTGGCCAGCAATAACTGGGCGTAACTTAGCTGATAAGCAGGATTGCTGGGGTCAAGCGCTTGCAAGTGATTAAGTAAGGTACGCTTGACGATATAGTCCTCTTTATCATCAAGGAGCTGGGCGCGTGCAAAAAGCAGCATCTCATTATCAGGGTATTTACGAGCAGCCTTAGTTAATAGGCGTAAGGCTTCTGCAGGTTCATTCTGTTGCCATAAGATATCGGCTTGTAGCACAAAGCTATCAGGAGCGAAGACGCTAAAGTCTTTACGCAGCTTTTCTAACGTTGCGATAGCGGCATCAACATTATTATTGAGTAAGTCTAATGCGACCACTTTTCGTCGAGCTTCCAATACCAAGTCCTCTTGCATGACAGCATTGAGGTAGTATTTGGCTTGCTCAAAGTTTTGCTGACGCTCAGCACTGATGCCCAGGTAATAATAAGATTGATCTAAATAAGCGGGATTTTTGGCAAGCGTATTAAGCAATTGATCGGCACTAGTATATTTTTCAATATCTAAGCTAACCAGCGCCGCTAATAAGGTAATCTCAGCATCATCGGCAAAGCGCTGATGAGCGCCTAACAACAGCTGCCACGCTTGCTCATTCTGTTTTAAATCAAGCAAATAGCGAATCTCATACAAGTATAGATTCTTACTGTCAGCATTACGCAAGCGTGCTTGGCTGAGATACTCAATGACTGCTTCTGGCGTTTCGATTTTGCGCAGGATATCTGCTTTTAAGGTAATAAAAGGCACATAATCCGGCTGGCGTTCAACTGCTCGATTGATATGAACGATGGCAATCTCAGGTTCATTAAACTGATAAAGCAAGCCAGCTTTTAAGACTGACAGCGAGGCGTTTTGTTCACTGGCGATAGGTTGCAGAGCGGCGAGTAATTCACGCTTATCATCATCGCTGTTTGGGTAAATGCCAATCAGAATTTCGCTAAGGTCGGCGCGAGGATCATAGCTCAAGATGCGATTTAGAGTTTCGCCTGCCAACTCATAATCATGCGCCCGCAGTGCCAAATGAGCGACATAAAACCAAGCAGGCACATGGTCTGGGTTTTCATCTTGCCATGCTTTGGCAAACTGTAAAGATTCTTCGACCCTGTCATTACGTAATGATAAGCTCAGCGCGCGCTCAAATACGGCTGTGGCGTCTTGTTTAAATGATTGCTGCTTATAGATGACCAGCGCACGCTCGGTATCATCACGATTTGCAGAAAATTCTGCATCTAATAAGGCATATAAGCTTGGTTCATTGCTTATTTTATTGAGGTCAGATGACGGAGTACTTTCGGTTATCGAGGCATCAGTTATCGAATTTTTATTAGCCATGCTTTTAGTCACTGGTGTGTGACTGTTAATGACTTGACTAGAGGCATTAATGGTTCTGGTAACGGTGGCACTACTAGTGTTAGTAGGAGAGACTTTGGGCAAAGCTATGTTTGGTGAGACAATGGCATGGTCAGCATGAGCAGGGAATCCTAGGCACAAACAAACCGCCAACGAAAACGCTAGCTTATAACGTTGGCATAGCCGCTCAATGAGAGCATGCAATAAAGCACTAAGGCTAGATTGAGCATTATGCGTAGATTGTCGTCTAAATGAGGACCCAAAAAAGACCATAGCGTGCAGTATTCACCTATTCTGACCTTGTTTCTATGCCTAGTAAAAGGATTTGCAGCATAAAAGGCTGGGTTTATTATAATCGTTTTAAAAACAGATATCTGTGACGAATAATGATGTCAAACATTATAAGAGTAGCATGAAGGGATACACAATAGCAGCCGTGTTACTCAGGCATCAGCAATAGGGCAAATTTATTCTATTGACAGTCCTAAATAAAAGAAATACAAATGTTATCAATAACTACTGGGGTTAATTTTTCTTGCTTGCTGTGATTACGCTGTGCCTGCGCAGACAGAGGCTGCGAATAATCAACCCCAGTAGTTCTGTATTCTTTTAAAAGTGGTGGATCAACTATAGTAGCACCCGAATTTAAGGGTAACATTGTTAGCTTTAAGTAAACCTATATGCAATTTTTTGAATGTTAAGCCAGTAATCGCAGTTGATTTGTAAGCCATGCGCCCAGATACAGACAAAATGCTGGCTTATAAAGGTGAGTGTTAAATAAAGCTATCAATAATGATATAATAAGCGCTTTTTATTATTTTACTTTCAAAGTTGCCTATTAAAAGCTATTTTTCAAAGATTTCTTGTCAAAAGCTGTCTTTGAAAAATAGGATTTTAATTTTTTAAAAACCGCTAAAGGTGTTTGGTTGGCGAGTGAATATCATATTTATGGTCTGTCAATAATGAGATTAGTGGTCATTGGGGTCAATCACAAAACTGCACCAGTCGCTTTACGAGAGCGCTTGGCGCTTGTCGGTGACGAGGTCAGTATCGCACTTGCACAGCTACAAGGCTTTAGCGATGGTAGCGTGATAGTCTCCACCTGCAACCGGACAGAGATTTATGCATTGGTCCCAGAAAGCATATTATCACCACACACGTTACTGCCAAATTCAGCCTCAGCAGTTGTAGAGACTTCAGTTATAGAGTCTAGTATGACGGCTAACAATAGCGCCAACCTCTCATCGACTATCATCAGCGCTCACATCCTAAAAATTAAAACTTGGCTTGCAGGTTTTAAGCAATTATCACTGGATGAGATTGACCCTTATTTGTATGTCCATCGAGATACGCATGCCTTAACCCATTGGCTACGAGTGGCTGCAGGTCTTGACTCTATGATATTGGGTGAGCCGCAGATACTTGGGCAAATCAAGCGCGCTGTGCATATGGCGCAAGATCAAAAAGCGCTTAGCAATCAGCTAGGTTGGATTATTGATCAGGTATTTGCAGCGGCAAAACGAGTACGTAATGAGACCCAAGTTGGCGCACAAGCCGTATCACTTAGCTATGCTGCTGCCAAACTGGTGACGCAAATCTTTGATGATTTGCCAAGTCGTACTTTGCTGGTGGTAGCTGCTGGCGAGATGAACCGCTTGGTAGCGACGCATATCGCAGGTCTTGGAGTCGGTCGCGTTATTATTTGCAACCGTAATCCTGAACGCGCAGAAGCGTTAGCGGCTGAGCTGCGCAATCCCAATCGCCGGATCGAAGTCAGAACGCTGCAAGAGCTGCCACAAGTATTGGCAGAGGCGGATATTGTGAGCAGCTGTAGCGGTAGCATGGACATATTGATTGATAAAACCATGACGCTGCGAGCACTAAAGAGCCGTCGCTATCAGCCCATGCTGATGATTGACTTGGCGGTGCCGCGTGATATTGATTCGACTGTCAGCCGGATAGATGACGTTTATCTATATTCTGTTGATG
>Ga0307994_1000425_pt1 | contig 29844 bp, 27 predicted proteins | sample EllFjometagen261_FD_203171 | JGI IMG/M metagenome (GOLD analysis project Ga0307994, IMG submission 203171) | Marine microbial communities from Ellis Fjord, Antarctic Ocean - #261 | ecosystem: Environmental > Aquatic > Marine > Unclassified | place: Southern Ocean | collected 2014-11-02 | reverse complement strand
GAGGTTGAGGGTAAGCTGGTAGGGTATCACCCTGATGCCTTACGTAATGACCCTGACCTACGCCGTGACAAAGCAGAGGAAGCCAACGACATCATGGCTAAGATGGGCGCATTTATGGGAGCAGCATCTTGATACCTAAGTGGTTCAAAGCTGGCCACAAAGAGCTTGTACTAGAGCGTATGCCTAGTCTGCCTGACGCTATCTACATTGATGAAGTAGTTAGGACTGCGCTTAAAGACATAGGAGTGGAGCCTAATCGGTTCCACTACACACTAACCGTCTATTATGAGGAGGACAAATAATGGATATAATGAAACGACTATCCAAGGCTAAGACCACACTGGTGCTAGAGCATCCGTTCTTTGGTTCTATTGCCCTTGGTATGCCCAACGTACTGGATGACAGCATACCTACTGCCTGTACCAATGGTAAGGAGGTGCGATACAACCCAGACTTTGTTGACAGACTGACCGATGGTAACATCGTATTCCTTGTAGCACACGAGTGCTTCCACCCTATGCTCAGCCATATATGGCGGCTGTCTGGTCGTGACCCTAAGAGGTGGAACATAGCTGGTGACATCATCATCAATCAGATGCTCAAGGACGAGGGTATAGGTGACTTCATCGAAGGTGGTTGCCTAGATAAAGACCTGTTCGACAGAGGTGGCGGCACTACAGAAGGTGTCTACAACCTGTTGCCAGATGATTACCAAGATGACAGCTCTGGTGAAGGAGGTATCGGTCAGGACATAGGCGCACCCTCTGATGACGCTGCTGAACAGGCACAAGACGAGGCCGAGTGGCGCGTCAAGGTAGCCCAAGCAGCCCAAGCAGCTAAGATGTCAGGTAAACTATCCGAGGGGTTAGAACGTCTAGTCCAATCAGTGTTGTCACCCAAGGTTAATTGGGAGGACGTTATGGATAAGTTCTTGGAGCGGCGTAAGACTGACCAGCGTAGCTTTGCTAGGGCCAACCGTAGGTTTGCAACTCAGGGGTTGTTCCTACCATCCCGTACTGGTGAGATGCTTGGCGAGGTTGTGTTCTTTGTAGATTGCTCTGGCTCTATAGGTGATGAGGAGATCGCACAGTTCGCAGCAGAAGTACGTAAGGTACACACTGACTTGATACCTAGTAAGCTGCATGTTGTATACTTTGACAGTGAGGTGTCACATCACGATGTGTTTGAGCCTACTGACGAGGTGCATGTAAAAGCGCACGGCGGAGGTGGCACTGCCTTCAGCCCACTGTGGCAGTTCTTACAGGACAACGACATAGAGCCTGTTGCTGCTGTCGTACTGACTGACCTTGTTTGCTATGACTTTGGTACGTCACCTGACTACCCTGTACTATGGGTATCAACCCACTCTGACAAAGCACCGTTCGGTGAAGTGGTGATGATGTGAGTACAGAACAACTAATGTTAGCGGCTCTGATGGTCGCTAACTTAATTTACGTACTGCTAACGCATAGAGAGTGCGGGAGAGCAAAGCGTAACAGTGAGTTCTACCTAAGTGTATTGACCGATGTGGCAAACAAAGAGGTAGAGTTTCGTTTCAACAACCAAGGCGAGATGGAAATCCGCAAAATACTAGGAGAGTAACATGGCTACTGTAAGATTTAGTGACGAACTGAAGGGCAACATCAAGGATGCTGCAAAGAAAATCCACGATCCTTCTATTGATAAGGCAAGGCATAGTATACCAGAAGGGTTTGGTCGTAAGATTTATGACGCTGTGATTGATGCAGACACACAAGCCAAGATGGCACAACTACCTGCTCGTTTCTTTAAGACGCACGATACCCTACACTTTGAGGGCTTCTTTGACACCAACACTCGCAGTGTAAGGTTAGACTTTGGACAGCCCGAAGACCATCATCGCAGCTATACGACACCATCGCTAGATGTATCTGGCCTACCTTGGGCCTATGACACGAACAAAGCTAACGATGGGTGTGACCTAACCTATGGCCGTGGTGTGAGGCTGGCGTACAATCAACATAAGTTCGCAGATATACTTGAGGAGTACACTGCATGGGGTAAGCGAGTGCAAACAGCAGAGGCTAAGCGAGATGCGTTTGTAGATGGTGTAGGTAAGATCATTGACAACTACTCTACGCTAGCTCCAGCCCTTAAAGCATGGCCTGCACTGTGGGACTTAATCCCAGAGGACAAGAAAGCGAAACACAAAGAGGTTGTGGAGCGTAGGTCTAACAAGCCTGTTGAGCTAGACATGGATACTAGCAGCCTGACTGCCTCTGTTACTCTAGCTAAGTTGGTGAGGTAACATGCCAGTATTTCACAACTACGAAACAGCGTATGCACACTTTGCTAATGTGCGTGACCCCGCTAAAGGCAAGCCTGTCCGTTCGTTCGGACGGCTATACTTAGCCAATGACAATGTGTTTACGTTTGCTATTCACGGGACGGCGGTGTTCCGCTTGTCTCCTGACAACGTGTTGACGTTTGTTATGACACCCACCGAGGCGCGCAATAATTCAAACACTCTATCTATGGCACTGGATGATGTGGTGCCGCTCTATTGGCAGAGGGCAGGGGTAGGTAGGTATAAAGTGGTGTCTCACTGGGGTAGCTCACAAAAACCAGAGTACTTCCAAGGTATGCAGTTCAGTATACTAACAGGTACATGCCTTAACCCCATGCCTGACCTCAAGGACCGTGTTATACCAGAGGCACGCAAGGTGTGGCTAAGCGCACTGCGAAAGTGGAAGCGCGGTGTGAAGGTACGCGGTAAGATGGGTGCTATTGACGCCGTTATAAAAACCAGACGGGCAGATACAAATAAGTGGAGACACGTAACCTTTGACAATCCTCAGGAACTTGACATACTTTACAGATGTATTAAGAATAACGAACACCCCACTGATATGTTGCGTACTCTAGTAGAGGCAACGTCAGGATATATGGGGTACTATAGGTCAGCGGAGATAACTACAGCTGATGTATTAGGGTACGTAGACACCATGCTGGCAGCACAAAGCGTGGAATTACGTAAGAGGTTCGGCGTTTTTGGAGAGGACAATAGCCAATGAGTAAAGAACTTAATGAACTAATACGCCGTAAGGATGCACAGATACTTGTAGTTCAGAGCAAGAACTCCAAGCAACGTAGCGAGATTGCGCGGCTTACACTGAAACTTGAATGTGTAACCAAGGAGAAGATGGCGTTACTCAAGGATTTAAGGTGGATAAAAGGCATTGGGTAAGGGCGAGTATAAAAGAAAACATTCGGCGGCATGGACAGACGATCAGATACTGGAAGCACTTTACCTTCGAGACGAGGGGTTCAGTATGAATGAGATCGGCAGACATTTTGGCGTAACTAAGAACGCTGCGATTGGTATGATTAACCGAGTGTTGAACGCAAGTAAGGGTTAACAACGAAAGGAATTATATAATGAAGAAATATGCTACATGCCGTGACTGCGCTGGCGATGGTGTGCAGAGCGTCACGGTTTTCAAACCTCAGAGTTTCGACAGAGACTTTGGGGAGCCGTATGAAGAGGCTACACACTGTGAAACCTGCGATGGCGCTGGCGAAATACTTATAGAAGTGGAGGAGGATGAAGATGAATGAGCAACAGATGGATGTGATGCTGGATGAAGTGTTCAAGAAAGTGTTCGGCAGATACCCAATGAAAGGAGTGGCGTTACAGCGGATGTTGATCGCAATGAACGCAATTTCTGGCAAAGAGCTAGCCCTAGACGAAAGGGATTTAGTGGGAGAATACGATGGGTGATGATGATCTAGGTATGTTTGCGTCTTCACAACTGAAATACTTGCGACAACAGGTTGATAGGTTGCAAGACGAACAGTACCGGCGTGATGCGCTGCCCACTGTAAAGCGGGATTTGTTCGCCGCTAGGGAGGAACTGGACAATTTTGTAAGGGACTTGCGTAAAGCAGGTCATAAAATTTAGGAGTGACACATGACTAAGAAACAAGAAAAAATATGGGCCTATAAGTTAAAGAACCCACAAGCTACTGTGAGCCAGATAGCTAAGGCTACCAAATCTTCTTACGGCTATGTATATAAGCTGATGCAGAAGATCGGTACACCACCCGAAGTGTTAATGACCAACAGCGGTGTTGTTAGTACCAGTAGTACCGGGGAAACCACATCAACATACGACAAACACGTTGGTGTTAATCGTTCATACGTGTTGGACACAGCCAAGGAATACGTGACTAAGGATCGTGCGGCTGACCATGGCAACATGGAGGATAACTTCACCAAGATTGCGGAATACTGGTCACTGCATCTCGACACGCCAGTATACTCTGATGATGTTGCCGTGATGATGACCCTGTTAAAACTCGCACGTATCAAATCGAACAGGGAGCATTGTGATAATTGGATTGATGGTGCGGGGTACCTCGCGTGTGGTGCGGAACTCGTTGCTAAGAGATCAAAGTAATGGACCTAGTAACACTAGACTTTGAAACATACTACGACAGGGATTATTCTCTGTCGAAGATGACAACCGAAGCCTACGTTCGTGACCCTCGTTTTGAGGTGATCGGCGTGGGTGTTAAGGTCAATGACCACGCTACTGATTGGTATAGTGGCGCAGATACAGGCAGGTTCCTTCACTCAATGGACTACAGTGACAAGGCTATACTATGCCACAACACTGCGTTCGACGGGGCCATATTGGGCTGGAGGTTTGGTATCAAACCTAAGCTGTGGCTCGACACACTATCTATGGCAAGACCCAAGCACCAGATGACAGTAGGGGGATCGCTCAAGAACTTAGCCGCACACTACAGGCTAGGCAAGAAGGGTGATGAGGTATTCAACAACCTTGGTAGACGCCGCAAAGACTTTACAGAAGACGAGATGCAACGCTACTCAGACTATTGTGTCCAAGATGTAGAGCTAACATACAAGTTGTTTAAGAAACTATCTAAGGGTTTTCCCAAGGCTGAGTTGCTGGTGATAGACCAGACGCTGCGCATGTACACAGAACCTACGATTGAACTAGACCACAACGTGTTGGTGGAACACCTACAATATATTCAGGAGCGCAAGGCTGCACTACTAGACAAGCTCGGCGGTGAGGCTAAGGCCAAGGACATACTGATGTCCAACCCCAAGTTCGCTGACCTATTACGTGCGCTCGGCGTAGAGCCGCCCATGAAGACCAGCATCAGGACAGGTAAGGAAGCCTACGCTTTTGCTAAGACAGATCAAGGGTTCAAGGAACTGCTTAACCATAGCAAGCCCTCTGTTCGTGCTGTCGTTGAAGCTAGACTGGGTGTTAAGTCTACTATTGAGGAGAGTAGGACTATATCCTTTATGGGTATCGCTGACCGTGGCCCTCTACCTATCATGCTCAACTACTACGGAGCGCACACTGGCAGGTTCAGCGGTGGTGATAAGGTTAACCTACAAAACCTACCGCGCAACGGCAAGCTGCGGGCAGCACTGACTGCACCCAAAGGACAACTCATTGTGGCATGTGATTCCTCTCAGATCGAGGCGAGGATGGTTGCGTATCTGGCAGAGCAGAACGATCTACTACAATCTTTTAGAGATGCTAACGATGTGTACTCAGAGTTTGCCACCGATGTGTATGGCAAGCCTGTTAGTAAGGCGAACAAGTTGGAGCGACATGTAGGTAAGACAGCTATCCTTGGGCTGGGCTACGGCATGGGCGCACCGAAGTTCCAAGCATCACTCAAGTCAGGGTTCCCCTCAGTTACAGTAGATGAAGGCGAAGCTAAACGTGTTGTCGATCTATACCGCAACAAGAACCACAACATCGTGTCACTATGGAACAGATGCAACCACGTCATAAAGGGTATCGCGGCGGGTGGCAGCGGTCAGGTGTGTAGCATACTGGACTACGATGCCGACGGTATCAGGATGCCTAACGGTTTATACATACGCTACCCTGCGCTACGCAGAGGTGAGGATGGGTTCGAGTACATAAATACTGCAAGAGCCTACAAAAATATGCACATGGATAACGTAAGCTGGACTAAGATATACGGCGGCAAGGTAGTGGAGAACATTACACAAGCTGTTGCTCGTATCGTTGTAGCTGAGCAGATGGTTGCCATAGGTCAGCGATACCATGTGGCACTACAGGTTCACGATGAGGTTGTGTGCGTAGTGGACGAAGATAAGGCTGAAGAGGCCAGAGATTTCATGGTAGATGTAATGTCTACACCGCCCACATGGGCATCAGACTTACCCGTGGCTTGCGAAGCAGACATAGGTGCAAACTATGGAGAAGCTAAGTGACAAAACTATCTCATTCCTTTTCGTCCCTCAAGATGTACGAGAACTGCCCCAAGCGGTACTACCACCAGCGTGTACTCAAAGAAGTTAAAGACCAAGGTGGCGAGGCTACTATATGGGGGGAACGTGTACACAAGTTCCTTGAGGACCGGTTAGCCAAGGCGACAGAGCTACCACAAGAGGTTGCTCGTTATGACCCGCTATGTAAGTCGATCATTAAGCTGGCTGAGGGCGGGGAGTTATTGGTTGAGCAACAGCTGACGTTGAACGAAGCACTAGAGACTACGAGTTGGTTTGCTAAGGACGCATGGATGCGGTCAATCGTTGACGTACTGGTGGTCCAAGGCGCAGAAGCTGTGATGTTTGATTGGAAGACAGGTAAGCGCAGACCAGATTTCTCACAGCTAGAGTTGTTTGCATTGCAAGTGTTCAAGCACTACCCAGATGTCAAGCGGGTACGCACCTCATTTGTGTGGCTCAAAGACCTGTCAATGGATCACGAACAGTACACCAGAGACGATGAGCCAGAGCTTTGGTCACGGCTTATGAACAAGGTTGTTCGAGTAGAGAAATCTCTAGCTTCTGACAACTGGCCAGCCAAACCCAGTGGCCTATGCAACTGGTGTCCATGCAAAAACTTTTGCGAATATGTATAATTAAACTTGACATACTTTACAGTTAGGAATATCTATGGCTACTACACCAGAGGGGCGTATTAAGAAGGCCCTTGATAAAATGTTTAAGGAGGAAGGCGTCTGGTACTACAGCCCACAAGCGGGACCGTTCGGAGCAGCGGGTATACCAGATAGGATCGCTATAGTTAAGGGACTATTCCTTGGCGTTGAATGTAAGTCAGATAGGACAAAGAAACCTACGCGACTACAGGAGCAAGCGATGGCTAACATAGAGAAGGCAGGTGGCAAATGTTTTGTGGCCTGTGACAGCGACACAATAGAGACGGTGAGGGAGTTCATTCGTGCTTGTAATAGAGAAATCCAAGGCGCTAGCCTTAAAGCTTAACAACCCACAGCGTGTGTTGGCTACTATGCCGACTGCGAAACTGTGGCACAAGAACGGTACGGACTATGTAGTCACCCCTCATAGGGTGAAGGAAGTCGGTAAGCTGCGTGAGCTTGGTATAAAAGCACCATCTCCTATACTACACTACTACGATTGGCCGGGCCAGTTCACGCCTTACGAGCATCAAAGTATGACTTCTGCGTTTCTTACTATGAACACCAGAGCTTTGGTACTCAATGAGATTGGTACTGGTAAAACCCAGAGCGCATTGTGGGCAGCTGACTACTTGATGTCAGTGGGTGCGATAAAGAAAGTTCTGATCTTGTCCCCCCTATCTACACTCGAACGTGTGTGGGGCGATGGTATATTTACAGGGCTTATCCACCGTAAACACGTTGTGCTACACGGGACAGCGGCTAGGCGGAAGAAGTTACTCAATACCGAAGCTGACTTCTACATCATTAACCACGATGGATTTAATATCATACGCGATGAGACCATAGGTATGTTTGACCTTGTTATCATAGACGAGGCAGCTGTGCTTCGGAACCCATCGACCAGTAGGTTTAAGATATTCCGCAAGTGGATGAAGCAGCATGAGGACATACGCTTGTGGCTTATGACAGGCACACCTACACCTAATGACCCTACTGACGCATGGGCGTTGGCTACATTGGTAGGTAATCAGAACGTGAGCAAGACCTACACTGGGTTTCGCGAGCAAGTGATGATGAAGATAGGTCAGTATAAATACGTACCTCGACAGGAGAGCATGGAGATTGTGAAGCACACACTACAACCTGCTGTCAGGTACACTAGGGATGAGTGCTTTGATCTACCTGACACTGTGCGCCAGACAAGGGCAGTACCTCTAACGCCTGAGCAAGCTAAGCATTACCAGACTATGATGCGTCACCTTGTGACAGAGGCAGCAGTTGAAGGTACCATCACTGCGGTGAACGAGGCGGTTAAGTTACAGAAACTTGTTCAGATAGCCTGTGGCGTTGCCTACAGCGACGATGGTCAGAACGTAGAACTGGACTGCCAGCCCAGAGTGAACGCTGTTAAGGAGGTTATACAAGAGGCAGGGCAGAAGGTCATCGTCTTCGTACCACTAACAGGTACGCTGCATATGTTAGAGCGTGAGCTAAGCAAGCACTGGTCTGTAGCTGTGGTAAACGGTCAGGTCTCTGCGGCTAAGCGCAACGTGATCTTCAAAAACTTTCAAGACGCACGAGACCCAAGGGTCTTGATCGCCCACCCTGCAACCATGGCTCACGGCCTGACGCTCACATCTGCATCGACAATTGTGTGGTACGGACCAGTGACCAGCAACGAACAGTACGTCCAAGCTAACGGACGGATTGAGAGGATTGGTAAGAAGCACACGTCTAACGTGGTGCATATAGAAGCTACGCAGATAGAACATATTATGTACGAGCGGCTTGCCAATAAACAGAAACTACAAGGCTTACTACTGGATTTAATCCAGAGAGAAATGGAGTAACACATGGCTAAAGTAGAAGAGGTAATCGGCGCTTACATGAAGTTGCGCAATCAGAAGGAGGTCATAGAAGCTGCTGCTAAAGCAGAGGTTAAGGTCTTTAAGGAGAAGATGTTTAAGCTAGAAGGATGGCTCAAACAAAAGGCCGATGAGGATGGCGTAACATCTTTTAAAACTGATAGCGGCACTGCCTTCCTAACCACTACAGACTTCGCAGCTGTAGCTGATTGGGATGCTGTACTTACATTCATACGAGATAACGATGCGTATGATATGTTGGAGAAACGTATAAGCAAGATGGCTGTACGTGGATACATTGAGGCAAACAAATCTGTACCTGCTGGTGTCAACTACGGCACTAAGCTAGACATAAACATTCGTAAACCAGCGCTCAAAGGAGAGTAACATGAGTAACATCGTACCAACAAATATCGAAATCCCTGCACACCTAGCGGGTAAGATGGGTCAACCCTCTGCGTTAGCGCAGTCACTAACAGGCGGCATAGCAGCTGACACTAGCGGTGGGTTCGCTAAAATATCTATCAAAGGTAGTCGCTTCCGCATTGTAGACGGCGGCACTGAGACTGTGCTTGACACGACAAAGCTACCAGTAGTTATTGTGGGTGCCAACCCAAAGCTATCTAAGACCTACTACGCTAAAGCGTGGGACAAAGATGCGGAACCTGCTGCACCTGATTGCTACTCCTTGGACGGCACAAGGCCACACCCTGATAGTGAGACACCGCAGAATGACGTATGCGCATCCTGTAAGTGGGCTGCATGGGGTTCCAAGATCGGTAACAACGGGCAGCAACTCAAAGCCTGTTCCGACCAGAAGCGGTTAGCAGTTGTAGCTGCCGATGATCCCACTGGTCCTGTGTACCTGCTGCAAGTTACACCCGCTGCACTCAAGGGTCTTAACGCATACCAGAAAGAACTAGCTACCCGTGGTATACCACCTGAGATTGTTAAGACTATTGTGTCCTTCGACACTGATGCCTCGTTCCCTAAGTTGAAGTTCGGGTTCGGCGGTTTCATTGACGAGACCACTCAGACATCACTGGAAAATGTGTTCGGTTCTACTGAGGTTAAGGAGATAACAGGCGAGGTACTTCTTGCACCTGCACCTGCACCTAAGACAGAGAACCCTAAACCTCTTCTGGTAAAAGCAACACCAGAACCAGTAGCTGAAGAGGCTCCTACCCGTGGGTTCGGAGCAGGTACGAAGGTAGTTGCCCCTAAGCCTGAGCCTAAGCCTAAGCCTGTTGCGGCACCAGCTGAAGAACCTAAAGCAGCTAGAGCAGTTGATACTGATGTAGCCTTTCTTGCAGATGAGATCGACAATCTATTGGGGGACTTAGCAGCTGATGACTAAGATACCTCTCGATTTTGGAAAGGTTGAATCGCTGCGGGAGCATATGCTCCTAACCGTAAGCCATATGGCACAGCTAATGGGTGTGTCACGAATGACTTACTACGGATGGGTAAGAGGCAAGCCCATTCGTGCGAACAACGAAGCCAAAGCTAAGAACACACTGCGGCAACTAATAGCTCTTGTTAAGGACGGCCAATGGCCTGTTGAGGGTGCGAAAAGTATGACCGCTGTGGTTAGATACCAAACTTTACTTGAGGTTTTAGAAGGCCGCGAGTAATGTAGAAAAACACGGGGGGCCTAGGCCCCCCACATAGAGGGCAGTAACACACATGGACACGTTGGATTTTCTTCAACGAGTTCTGCCAGCGGAGGGCATATACTGCACGTTAGTTATAGATGGCACTAGTAAGAACCAAGCCTTTTATAATACCGTTGGAGAACTTGAAAAAGCAGTTGTAGCTTTAGACAAACGTAAGAGAAACGTATACTTTGCTACGGGTGCGTTTCAAAAAAAGGGTAGTAGGAAATCAGATAATGTACGTGTAAACAAATCGTTATACATGGACATAGATTGCGGCGAGGGTAAAGATTACCCATCGCAGAGAGAAGGTCTGCTAGCCCTACTAAAATTCGTTAAGGATACAGGTCTACCTGAGCCTATGATCGTGTCGTCTGGTAACGGGCTGCATGTGTATTGGGTATTCACCAGAGACCTAGAGCCAGATGAATGGCAACCTCTTGCTGATGCTATGAAGCAGTGCGTACAGGACAGAGGGTTCAAGCAGGATATGTCTGTACCTTCTGATATTGTCAGGGTGCTACGGGCAGCGGGTACCCACAATCCTAAAGGCCACAAGCAAGCTAAGGTCTTGATAGACAGAGCGCCGTGTACTCCTGAGAGCGTGGCTAAATGTCTTACTAACTATATGGTAGCTGCACCTACCAAGCTGAGACAGAACTCTGGCAACAGCCAACTATCACAAGCTATGGCAGTGCAGCAAGACTTCCCCCCGTCTATAGCCAGCGTCTTGAAATCCAAGTGCCAGCAGATTGGGTGGGCTGTGGACAATCAGTCCGAAGTTCAAGAGCCTATGTGGTACAACCTGATAGGTGTAGCTGCGTTTTGTGTAGACCCAGAGGATACGGCTAAAGAGTGGAGCCAACATCACCCACAGTACGATGAGGCTGAGACCATTAGGAAACTGCGTAACTGGAAACAGGCAGTAGATGGACCAACGACTTGTACTAAGTTTGACAGCACAAGACCGGGCGGCTGCAAGGGATGTCCGTTTTTGGGTAGGATAGGTAGCCCGACAAGACTAGGCGCACAATACGAGCCAGAGGATACAACTCAGGACGCACCAGCCGAGGCGGTGGTTGAGGTAGAGATACCCAAACAGTTTAAGAGAGCTAACGGTGGCATAAAAATTACGATAGATGATACTGATATAGATGTGTGCAGCTTCGACATATACCCAGTAAGTTATGGGCGAGACGAATCACTGAACTACGAGGTGTGTAGATTTAAATGGAAGAGGCCGCATGTTGGGTGGCAAGATTTACTACTTCGACAAGCGTATCTGGCAGACGGTACATACCAATATTTTGTAAGCGTTATAGCAGATCAAGGTATCGTACTGGCTACCAAGAAACAGACGGAGTATTTTCAATATATGTTAAGAGCATACATGAATGAGTTGCGCATGGCTAGAACCATGACGAACTTGTACGCATCTATGGGTTGGAAAGAAGACCACAAGATGTTTGTGTTAGGTGATACACTGTACCGCCGGAAGCCAGACACCACGATTGAAAAGGAGTCCATCAAGCTGGCATCAGCATCTACCCGCAACGGTAGCGATATGTTCGGCATGAAGGGAGACCACGCCAAGTGGTTAGGTATGACAGCGTTGCTAGAGAAGGCTAAGCTGGACGCGCATATGTTCTCTATAGGCATTAGTTTAGCGTCACCTATGCTTGAGTTCAGTGGTCTAAAAGGTATGACAGTATCTCTGTTCGGTAAGACGGGTGGCGGCAAATCACTGGCTCAGCTAATGGCACAGTCAGTATGGGGCAACCCAGACAAGCTACACTTCCAAGCCAAGTATACACAGAACACGTTGTTCAGTAGGTTCGGCCTATACGCTAACCTACCTGTAACCATAGACGAAGTTACCATGATGTCAGACAACGACGTAGGTGATTTCCTGTACTGGGTAAGCCAAGGGCGTGACAAGGCTAGGCTAAACAGAAACGCAGAGGAGCGAGAGGCTAAGACTTGGGCTACGTTCTGTATCGTATCTACTAACAGGCCGCTAAGTTCTAAGATGATAGCTTCTGGTATGGATACCGATGCGCAGATGGCACGGCTGCTAGAGTTGACAGTTACGCCAAGCAAGCTGTTCACAGATAGTTCTAACATAGGCAAGAAACTATTCGACATCATGTCTGATAACCATGGCACGGCTGGAGATATATTCATCCAGAAGCTAATGGCTATAGGCGAAGAAGGTGTACGCGCCATGATCGCCGAGGCTACAGACAAGTTCCACAGTCGCTACGGGGTGGCGTTCAAGGGTGAGGAACGGTACTGGCAACAGGTTCTGGTACTTACAGACCTAGCACTACGCCTTGCCAAAGAGTGGGGTATAGTATCGTTTAGCTCAGAACCGTGTATGCAGTGGGCAGTAGATCAGATCGGCACCTTGCGTAAGACAGTATCTGAAAACCAGATAGACGCCTTCGACCTTATATCAGAATACCTCAACGAGTTTGCGGGAGATACGGTACGGGTTATGCACACTGGTAAACAGAAACCTATGGTGGACTACGAACGTATGCCACGGCACGGCATCAGAGCCAGAGTAGATGTGCATAGGAAGGTATCTTCAGACCCATTCGATAGCGGTACACTAATGCTGGACCGCGCACACTTTAGAAAGTGGTTGTCTGCCAGAGGCGGCGACTACAAGGGTGTGACTGATACACTGGTACAAGAACTAGCTGACGCTACTCCCGTACGTAACAAAGCATCACTAGGTAGGGACACACCCATCAAGCTGCCTCAGACCTATGTTATAGGTGTGAACCTAAGTCATCCTAGGATGGTAGGTTTGTTGGATGAGGCCGAGGTAGCATACGAAGACCTAGTGTTGGGTCAGATGCAGCCTGTAACTTAGTCTGCTACCATAGCGTCAAAGAAATTATTCAAATCTTGACGGGCAGCTAGTGGAGAACTTCTAAGGGTACGTTGGGCGGCAGTCTTACGTGCCTCTTTTTCTGCCTTGCGTACATTCTTATTGAAGTTCCTGATCTCCATGGGTGTACCCTTGGCAGTACGGTTCCACTCTTTTACTTCCTGTTCAATACTGCGGCGCTGGTTCCTGTCCCCTTTGAGCCATGCTTGCTTGAACTCAGTAGTTATAGACCGCTGATAATCAGTAACACGTTTAGCGTACTTGATCGCACCGTACTGGTCCGCAGCCTCTTTGGGGTAGAAGCCTAACACTCTACCTATCATAAGTGGTACGCTCATATCCTCAGTCACAGTATAGCCACGCTTGTCAACTACCGTACCGTCTTTAAGGTAGGCAAAGATGTCACCGATGTTTCGCACTGTAGTAGCAGGTGTCTTACGCAGTACATCGCCAGCACTTACAGTAGACGAGAACGGGGCCTTAGCTGCTAGGTATGCGAACTCACCTGTCTGCTCAAGGAACCCAAACGCAGGGCCAAAAATATCTTTTATCTCTCTGTATTTGTCAGAGCCTGACAAGAAGAACGCAGTACCCGGTCCCACATTGCCCAAGGACACACGACCACCAACGTCTGAAGGTAAGAACTCGTTGAGGAACCCGTTGAGTAGTGGCTTAGATGAACCCGGCCATAGGTCTTCAAGTAACTTAGCTGCCTCGAACCTAATGCTACCTGACTTGAACCCAAGGGCTTGTGCCAATGTGTCGATTAAATCTTCTAGGTCTTCAGCAAGTGGGAACCCTGCCACGCCTGACATCATAAGTAGACTGGTCAACATACCTACCTGCCCAGCGCGGGACAGGTTGCTGAACAGTTGGATAGATGTAACGGGGTATACTTTATACATATAGACAAAGGACATGAGGCCACTGCGGAAAGCCGCTGGCCTGTTCAGCACGGAGTATTCACCCATCGTGTTGTTGATTGCCTCGACAGAGAACTTAGTGGCACCTGCGTTAGCTTCAGCATCAGTTCTACCTACTGACTTCAACCGTGCAAACTCTAGGCGGTATGCCGCAAGGCCGAAACCTCTACGCGCCCCTCGTTCAGTGGCGTTGAACGGATACATAAACGCATCAGCAAACTTCTGCATCCACGCTTTGCTCATGTTACCACGGGACAAGCCCATCATGGCATTGCCTTGTGCGGGGATCATAACACCTTCACGGATTTCACGGGCTAGGAACTCAGCCTCTAGTGAAGTTATCCCATGCTTTTCCTGCAAGGACTTACTACCAGCAACGTCATCATAGAACTCTGCGCTATCGAACTTCAGCCCCGAAGTGTCACCGCCTAGGGTGTTCCCTACTAAACCTCTAAGGCCAACATCGTACATAGCTTTGTTGATGGCACCCATGGAAGAGAACCCAAAGCCGCCGCCGAAACCTGTCTTCTGATTGTGGCTAGCAAGAAACGGCAACCCGTTGATGTATATACCAATGAAGTTAAGGGTACCTGTTGCTATAGAACCGCCCAGTTGGAAAAAACTTGCATACGATCTAACACCAGAGGCCAGCTTAGTAGCATCCGAATCAGACATGGACACGTCACGGTTATCGTTGAGGAAGGCCACGCCCTTAGCAGCTTCTGCATGATACTCGGCACCATAGTTAGTAGCGCCTCGCTGTGTGTTTTTGTACATGGTCTGGAGTTGAGCGTACTGTCGCTGCGCATCAGCGCGTTGAGGCTGCGTAAGGCGGGGGTTTATAGACTCAGCCTTTAGCTTCGTCAGTTTATCTTGTGTAGCCGCATCGTCCATGCGCCACATAGCACTGGACTTGCGCAGCCCAAGGTTCATAAGGTCGGTCATCTGCGGTGCAAGTTGTACTCTAGCTACAGAAGAGGCTCGTTTGTCTACGTGCTGTGACACGGCTAGGATACCATCCGCATCAGCGCCGGGTGTAAAGTTACGTTCAAGACGTTTACGTGCGCTAGCGTTCTGCTTGGTCATACCGGTTATGACACGCTGCATTTTAGCGGGGGTAAGGTCTACGTCAAAGCTCTGTAGACCACGGATAAAGTCTTTAAGGTCTAACTGTGGTGGGCCAGACACACTATCGACAACCGCTTCGGACACAGCGTTCAGGCGGACCTTAGTTGGTATGTAGTTGCCTGTGTCCACGTCCTTAACCAAAGCTGTGTACTCATTAGTACCGCCAATATCCTCATTGAACATGGTGGCAAAATTTTCTGTCTGGCTAGCGTTCTCAGCATGTTTATAAACCAGTAGCGCCTTGTGATCAGGGTGAAGCTCTACTGCCTTACCATTTACCGTGGCTTGAACACGCATCTGAAAGCGGCCAGTTCTAAGCAGTGGCGTATATCCATTAGCAATAGTTCGCTTGGTATTACGATCAGCTTGACGTGTAAGAATGTCAGACATCATAACCCTGCGTACTTCAGCTTGCAGTAGGAATTTATTATCTTCGTTGAAAGCCATGCGCTTACGTAAGTCGTCCAGCTGTTTAACTATTGCGTCACCATCAGTGGTTCGCCCCTCATAGAAAGACTTAACAGTAGCGCCGCTGTCTTTTGTAGCACCGATGAGATACTTGTTGACCGCCTGTATAAAGTCTTCCGCATTAGACATGGCCTCTGCGTTAGGAGTAATTATCCCGTTGGTATCTTCTATCATATCAGCTGTGTACATCGCACCCATATCTTCTATGAGTTTGCGCACCATAACCATGTCATCTTTGGTCAAGCTATCTTTTTCTTTGACCAAGCTTTTGAGGTTAACCTTGGTAGCGTTCTTTTCGTATTGATAAGCCTTTGCCCCAGCGATTAGGAGTTCTATCTCCACATCAGCCATGGCCTTACGTACTTGCAGGTAAGAGATATATTCTGCGCTCTTCTCTGTAAGCCCCGGTATACCCGGCACCTCTACGGTCTCGGTTTCTTTTTTACCTTGTGGGTCTACATACACATCCTCAAACGTATAACCATCTCGCAGTTCTTCTAGTGTACGGGTACCCATATCTGACAGGCGCTTCAGTTCTTGTGGGTTAACCACAGGGTTGCCATCGTTATCTACCTGCAACAAGGACACTTTTCCGGGGCCTGCTTTGTCGTACATATTGACGGCTTTACGCTGCCCATCGTATAGCATCTTGTTGACAGTTGCTGTTTGTTCAGTAGCCAACTTACCTACGCTACCAATCTTACGATCTAGTGCGGTCTTCATAGTGTCGTTAGCAGTAATACGTACGCGGCTTGCTATGTTCGAGTGTTCAGTAAACAACTCATATGCTTTGCTAAGGCCAAGGTTCCGCCGTGCGCGGAAGTTCGACAGGCTTAGGTACTGACCTTTGAACTTATTAAACTTATCCACGACATCTTTGACACGGCCTTTGTCTGTTATGTTATCCCAAGCCTCTTGTACATTTGTGATGGAGCTTTTACCTTGGGCCATAAGGTTAGCAGCTATCATGCTTTCAGTGCGCATGTCTTTGGCAGGTGCGAACCTACCAGTGCTTGTGGCTCCAGTGTTTGTAACCACATCTTTGTACTGCTGTGCTACCTCTTGCAGGATAACTAGATTGCCGTTACCTGCGGCACTTCGACGCACGTACTTACGGGACTGATCCACTAGATAGCGTACGTCTTCATCACCAAACTTAACGCCTAGCTTGTTAAGGAACTTCTTAATGGTACGCATGACACGGGCCATGACACTGGTGTCTACAACGGCTGCGTAGTCTGCAATGTATTCTTCAACGGCTTCAGCTTTACTCTGGCCATACACATCCATTGAATTGTCTACAGAATTTCTAACGTCTTCGTTGGTATCGTATATGGACTCCATGAGCGTGTCGAATTGCGCTTTAGGTACGATGCTACGTAGGCCGTAGTGGCCCAGTACTTCGTGAGCCATGACAAAGTTAAGGTGTTTGGCGTTGGCTATGTTATCTGAGAAGATGACCACAGTGTCGCCGTTAAATGCGTAGCCAGAAGCCATTGCAGTATCAAAGTCCCCTTCAGGACGGGCGGCAACAGCAGATTTATACAGCTTAGGGTTACGTGCTTTGAGGTCTGCTTGGCTGCGGTATACGAATAGCTTAGGTTTTGTTTCTAGTTTAGCTACGAACTGACGGGCTAGCATACGGACACGGCCATTAGCCATCGGACGTATAGGCGTACCGTTCTCGTCTACTGCACCCTCAAGAGAGAACCTACCGGATGCACGGCCTGTTTCCTTTAGCTTATCAACAAACTCCATGATGGATGTGTCAGCGTTAGGGCGTATAGCCTCTACTGCTTCTTTGACGGCAGGCGGCGTCTCAATCCTACCGCCCTTCTTAGTCATATCAAACTCTATACCTATGGCTTTAAGGTTAGGGATCAGTCCTTGGGAGGAAAGGATAGAGAACGCAGGGTTAACACCCTTGGTATCCATAACATTTATAGTATCTAGTTCTTCGGCAACAATAAGTAGTACAGCACGGCTGTCGTTGTCCCAAGAGAAGTCTTCCATGTAGGCTCTGGCTTGCGTACGCCGTGCCATGCCTTGACCTTGTGTCGGTGCAAAGTACGCAGTGCGGATGAGGCCGTACAGATTTTGTTTGTACTTACCACCTACTTCTGTTTCCACAGCGTCTATCATATCTTCTACGGTTGAGTCTCTGAACACAGTCTCTTCTGGTTCTAAGGTCACTCCCACTGGTGCGTTAAGCGCCACGGTAGCTAAGGCGCTGTCGGTTAGTGTACCTTTGTTTGCCTTATCATTTATACTTTTCTGGTCTGCGAGGGATAGTGCATCAAATTCAGCGATAGATGTAGGCTCTTTCAACGCGCCACGATACTTGGTGTATGCGTCACGGCCTGCGCTTAGGTCTTCTTGGACAACAACTTCTTGCTTGGCAACTTCTTGGACTGGGCTTTTGTCGTCTTTGCTTGCCACTGTTTCGCTAGCTGTGGTTTGTTTGCGTACATCCACCTCTGCTGGGCCTTGCTCTGGAACGGCATCAGTCTTCTCCTCTGCTTTAGGCGCAGGCTTAGTTTTAGCTACGGGCTTTTTTAGCTGAGGTTTTGCTTTCACTGGCGCAGGTTTTTTAACGCTAAGTTTTTTCCTACCGCCAGTAGGTGTAGGCGTACCGTCAGGCTCGTTAGGATCACGTATCAGCGGCTCACGCTGACCTTTAGCCTGTGGCTTAGTAGTACGCAGTCTGTCGAACAACTCTTTGTTAGCAGTACCATCTCGCACAGCCTGTACCCACTCTCGTTGGGCATCCATCTGCCGTGAGTCAAGCGTAACTTTACTGGCTAACTTCTTGCGGCTGTCGTTGAACTGATCCCACAGGCTAGTAGCGTCCACGTATTCATCTACTGTCAACGTGTCTGCAAAGGCTTGTTCGGATCGTTGTTGTTGCGCAGCTTGGAACTCTGCGTCTCGCTGTACCCTAGTAGCTTCAGCTTGGCGCTGGTCTTCTTGTGCCTGCTGCATGGCCTGCTGCAACGGGTTAAGACCTTCAGCCATGGCTGTGGTGGCAGGAGGTGGGGGAGGGGGTGCAGTAAATGATTCGGTAAACCGCTGCTGCCCTTGGGCTTCTAGGTCTGCCTGCGTAGTATCTACTTGTATTGTAGGGCGCAGTACGTTGCCAGTAAAGGGTAGCTCTTGCCCAGTAACACGCGCTTGCGTAGCCGTAGGTAGCCCCATCTCAGTGGGGGTAAACATTTCCGCTTGGCCTGTTTCTAGGTCAGGGGTAATTTGTGGGGCAGGCGCAACAGGCGCAGGCGTAATAAGAGCAGGCGGAGGGGTAACAACTTGCCCCGGCAAACTTGTGGGCGGAGCTAACGCACGAGGCGGAGAGGGCAACCCAAGTGGTGCAGCTGGCGGCGGCGGCGTAACAATCGGACTGGTGTCAGCAGCTGGGGCTGGCAGCGCAAGTGCTGGAGCCGGTAGTGCAAGCAAAGGTTTTGTTTCAGGTACAGTAGGCGCTGCCTCTACCTCTGTCTCCGTGGCACTACCTAATGCGTCAACAGGTTTACCTTTGCGTAGGTTAACAATACCACCGATTGTACCACCAACTGTGAAGCCAGCGACAGCAGATTCAATTAGCCTAGACAGGTACTCATCGTCATCATATTTTTCGTACCGGCCACCCGCGCCCATAGCTAATGCTTCTTGGCCTGCTTCGGTTGCGCCTTCTAACGCACCGCCTACTAGGAAACCTTTAGCCCCACGTTTTAGGATGTTGCCGGGAGTTACACCCGTCAAGCCGAATAGTTTACTCGCAGCAATAGCTTCCGGTATTGTAGACAGAATAGCGTATGGGATACCAAGAGTAGCGGCTATACCTCTGGCACTGTTGTCATCTGCTAGCGCACCGCGCTCACGTTGTTCATTGTATATATCAGCTATGCCGATACCGTAGTTGTTAATCGCAGTGGCTGCACCCGCACCGCCCAGTTGGGATAAGGCTTTACGTTGTGCAAGACTTAGGCTCTTAACGCCACCTTTTGCGTACGCTTCGGCAGCTTCTACGGCTAGTTTTTTAAACGCAGCCTTACTAAACATAGCGCCAACACCAGCAAGCGCACCGCCCAATGGGTTAGCAGTAGAGGCTGTACCTACAGCAAAACCTGCAAGGCCTACACCTACAGTCTCAATAATGTTTGGTCCTTGCTGTCCGATCATAGACACAGCGTATTCAATAGCACTGATCTCACCGGAAGCTACGTCAGCTGCACTGGCTTGGAATGGCGACAGTTCTTCTGAACGAATACCTGCACGTTCTACTATGCCTGAGCCTAGTTCTTCTGCGCCTGCAAACTGCAAGCCTGCACCACCTAAAGTCTTTAGCCCTTGTGTGCCAAGCTCAAAGCTACGTTTAAACCGTGTGCCTAGTGTTGGGTCTTCAATACGTCCTAGGTATTCAGAGTACTGGTCTCTGGATAAGGGCGACCAAGCTCCCGGTTTACGTGGCGCACCGCCTTGTCCTAGGTATTGCTTGGACTTTACCGCATCAGAGTAATCATCAGCTTGGAACTCAAACCCGTTGACAGACATTAACCCACTGCCAGCATCATATAAGATGTCGTCGCCGCCCGAAGGAGACGGTGCCATGTCGGGTGCGCTATAGTCGAAACTACCAAGGGTAGTGTCCGGCATCTTTTGTATTAGCGAATCCGCAGTAGACGGTGTGAGACCGCCTAGGCCTGTCGCAGCTGATGCACTCCAAGGATCGTTAAGCCGAGGCCGTAGCCCAATACCCATTGCCTCTTCTGGAGATTGGCCATATCGCAAAGTTCTATCCGCCATGGGTTTCTCCTAGTTGGATTGCAGCGGAACGTATGTACCGTTTTTCTCAATAAACACAGCAGGAGAAGGTGTTAAATCTAGCCCCGGTGCTACGTATTGAGGATACAGTATGATCCTATTACCTGTTTCGTCCATACCTAAATAAGCCTCGCCGTTTTCCGTTTGGATTACTTGGTATTTACCAGAGTTTTTAAGGCGTTCTAGTATTACATCTGCTTGCGCTTTGCTTGTTGCTTTAGCTAGTTCTGTTGTAGCAGTAAGCGCAGCCTTATGTGATTCCAGTCTCATCTCTTGCTGCAAATCTACGTTAGTTTTGGCGTTTGCAATTTGTGCAGCTTTATAATCTTGGTCAAACAAAAAGCCTATATGGTTGGATATATCATTTGCAGTCATAGAGTTTACTGTCGTATCTTTTTGGCCATTAATAAACAACGTCCACTTACCGTCAGTCTCTCTAAGCTCCACATTATTTGTCTGGTACGTGTTAGCCATTAGGTTTACAAAAGGCATAAGGTCACCGCCCTTAACCTGTCCTAAAATATTCATACCTTTGAGGTAGCTTTTTGTGCTAATCATATTCTGTCGTAAGCGTCTGATCTCTAAGGCTTGGGCGGCAAAGGTCGTTCTGTCCCCTGCTAACCTACTTAGCTTTTGCAATTCTTCTAGTACAGCCAGCGTACCTTCAGTCTCTTGTATCATTGTCTGTGCGGCGGCAAATTTTACAGAGTCTATTCCGTAAACTGTTGCATCTGCAATAATATTACCATCAACTTTAGGTCTACCACTGGTATCCAACCCAGCGGTTTTAACGGCTACTTTTACCGCAGCATCTATCTTGGCCTGTATCTCTGTCGGTGTAAGGGTTCCCGCAGCTGCCTCTTGCTCTACTTCAGTTACCGTAGCTGTTACTTTACTAACTTTGGCCTCTGCGTCCTGTAATTTTTTAAGGTTAGCCGCCTCAATTTCAGGAGTTATACCAGCTTCAGGGCCTTCGCCTGATGTTACGTCACGCTCACCACGAAAAACACCTTTAAACCTTTGGCGTTCCAGTACTAATTCTTTTTTCTCAGCTGTTAAATCTTTAACTCGTTGCAGCGTTGCACCAGTTGGGTTGCTGTTAGCAGAATTTATAGCGTCTGTTAGGTTTTGTTCTACTTCTTCTAGGCTACGTTCAGGACCAGAGCCTACACCACCGGCACTGCCAATCATTGATGTTCCGGCACCTGTAAATGCGTCACGCAATTTTTTAAATAGCTGACGCTGGTCCGGATTTTGTTGGAGAGAGTGCATGTCTACATAATCACCAGTCTCTTGGTTTATATAAAACGGTACGCCGTCAGCTTCTCTACCCTCTAAAGAATACGTTACACCATCAACTGTTCTAACCCCCATGTATTGTTTTGTAAGATTAGGAAACCTCCGCCAAATATCGTTCTTCTCAGGGGTAAAAGTATTAACTACAATAGGATGTCCGCCTGCTGTGGCAGGCAATGGCCTTTGTCCCGGTCTCGCACCAGTTTTCTCAGCAGCGGCAAGGACTTCTTCGCCTGATGGATACAACCCAGTTGCTTCTTTTGGTTCTACTGGTGATGGGAAACTAAAGTCCATCTCGCCTGTAGCTGAATTTCTTTCTGGCTTGTAAAACTCATCAAGCGCACGGTTTATTGATAAACCCAAGCCTTTTTTACCATAGATATTACCCTTTAGACCCACTGGACCTTCGCCACGGTTTAATGCTTGTTTTTGATCAAAGGTATACCTATCGCCTGCCCACTTTTCTTTCCCCCATTTTTTAACAAACTCTGCGACTGACGTATAGGCGTCGCCGCCGTTTAGCAGTACAAATCGAGGATCGCTTACTACATCCACAGCTATTTTATCTTGGTTGGCAGGGTCTAGTAACACAGACGCGCCACCGGCTCCTTGTTGATGAGCAAGGTAAAGTTCACCGGCAGTAGGCTGTCTACCCAGCACACCAGCTAAAATTCTAGCGTTCCTAGATGCTAGCTTTGCCGCAGCATTAGATGCTTGTATTGGGTCAAAACGATTTTCTAAATTAAACTCAGCTGCTGTGCCGTCTATGAATTGGAACAACCCGCCAGCTGACGAGTTAGGGTTCTGCGCGTTAGGGTCGAGTGAACTCTCTATCTCAGCAGTCCGCCGTAGATACCCTTCCGGTAAACCAAATCTACTCTCAAGGTTAGCCCATACAGGCTCCAAATCTTTTACAAGTTTAGCCGCGTCACGCATTAGCGGTGGCTGCTTGGCGGCACTAGCAGCAGGGGCAGCGTCAGATGTAATAACTGCAGGTGGTGTACCACCAAAGGCAGCAGCTTGGTAGTTAGACTGTGTATAGTCTGCCCCTGCTTGCACCGCAGCAGGATCAAATACTGAAGGACTCGCTTGAGTTAAGGTACCACCGCTATAAGCGGGTGAAACAATAGGGGCAGCTGCTGCTCCAGATACGTTTGCACCTGTTCTGTACGCTTCTAAATCACGTAGTTTTCGTAGATTTAATTCTTCTTGTTCAAGCAGTTGGCCAGTGCGTTGCTGCTGTAACCTAGTAGTATCTAAGGCTAATGCGTTCTGCTCCTGTTTCTGCTTTTGCAACATGGCTTCGTCCATGCGTTCAGCTGGAGATAAACCTGCGACAGCGCCAAGGCCCCCGGCAGCTGTAGTCTGCGCCCATGTTGGGCCATATGTTGCAGCCATGGTTTTCTCCTTACCCGATGTTTCCGTACAGACCGCTACTAGACTTATTAGAACTGCCGCCGATGTCGCCTAAGCCAAGCGCCCTAGAAGTACCATACACTAGATCACCTTGGGCTTGGCGTCTACGCTCAGCCAAGTCTGCGTACAAAGGAGTAGCTAGTCCAGCGTAACCTTCAGGTGCAGCTGTGGGCAGCGCACTCAACCCAGCTTGACGTAGGCGCATCTGTGCTGCGGAGCCGCGTTCTTGTTCTGCTGCTGCGGCCACGGTAGCTGCTTCGGTGCTGCCAATCTGAGCGCCACGGCGGATAGAAGCTGCCCTGTCAGATGAAAGACCACGGGTATCTTCGGCAAGCTCCCGCTCAGTTCTAATTTTTGTTTCTGCGTATGCAGCTTCTGGGTTGGCACCCTGTTGGTCAGCAGCCTGCATAAACTCTTGTGCTGACAGAACCTGTTGCTCGAACAATGCTCTATTCTCAGAGGCCATACGCTGTAGTTCTGCTTTACGTAACTGAACTAGCTCTGCTTCTTCTGCGCTTAGCCCTGTTACGTCAGGGTTTTCAGCTAGGGCCAGAACAGTTAGTCTACCGAGAGTTTCAGGACTGGTTATATTAGCTATAGTTGTAGTAAGTCCTGCTTTTAAAGCGCCTGTTATTGTAGGCGCTGTGGCTACATTTGCGCCTGCGGCTACAGTTCCACCATTGGCTAGAACAGCGGTACCGTCAGCTGCTACTGAGGTAATAGTTGTTCCAGCATTATTTGCTGCCGCTGTCATTTCAGGTGTCACGTTTGCTGCAGCACCTTCGGCTACGGGTGCGTTTGCTGTGTTTAGTCCAGCGGTAGCAGAAGTATATCCGCCGAACCCGCCTGTAAGACCACCCATTAACGCACCTGTTTTAACATCACCGCCTGTAACTTTAGCATTAGCTGCACCTAGTACCGCTCCTACCCCCGCCGATGCAATGGTAGTCCCTATCGTAGCTGCCGCCGTTGTACTAATAGCCCCTGCCCCAAGAGTGGTAGCCACTGACGTGAGCGCCGCTGATGCGCCGATACTTGCAGCGATTGCTGGCGCTACGAAAGGAATAGCTACTGCTATTGCCACTGCTACTACTGCTTTTACCGCTTTGGCCATAATATTCTCCTACAGAATCATTCGTACATAAGTGCAGGATTTACTAAACCCAAAGCGTTTTATGTAGTGTTTTGCTAATCGTTCATTTCCATACGCGTCCAAAAACACGCAATCATTCACCCGTAACCAGTTTAATATAGACTCCCAGAAAGCGTCTCTGCATCTGGATAGGTTCTTACCGGCCATGGCTATTAGGTCCGCACCTTTTTTACCATTGGCCATATGAAACTGTATACCAATCACACACTGAGGTTTGCCGTTATCCGTACAGATAAACAGTACACATTGATCAGTCTGAGCTAAGCAATAAATATCGCCAGAAGTTATATCGTCCGCACCTATTTCGTTACTCTGACAAGAAGCAGTAAGCAGTGGCTCTAACCAAGTCCACAGTTCGTCAACCCGTTCAGGTGTTAGCATCTCTATATTTAAGTTACGCTCAGTCACTCATCGGACCCTTACTAATCATACCTTTAAAGAACGCCGTACCTTTTTCTTCTACTAGCCACCTAGGAATGACCATCTCTTTTTCGTGGGCCATGATAGGGACTTCACCTGTAGGCGACTTACTTGTGGGTACTTGTCCACCTGCAGCCATGGACGGCATAGGAGCTTGCTGGCCGGGGGCCATTGGTGCTTGTGCTGGGGCCATAACATTCTGGCCTGTCGGCGTATTCTGTGCGGCGCGTGATGCCACGATGAGACCGAAAATAAAACCTTCGTCATACTCTGGTGATATATCTTGTTCCGTAGCAAGTCCCTGCTGAATAGCGAACTGTCTAATCTGCGGGTACATTGACGGGTTACGTAAAGCTGCTGTTGCCAGTTGTGCTGCTGTGTTAAGTTCTTGTGGTGTTAGCTCACCAGATTGCAGCGCCATACTGACGGCTTCCTGCACCTGAGCTACTTCTTGTGGGCGAGTATTCATAAACTCTTGGATTTGCATTTCCATCACATCAGGATTTGTAGGTTGTGCTGGCGCACCGCCTGCCATAGTGCTTGTAGGTTGCAGCCCACCCGGTCCTTGAGTACCCGGTACTGGCTGACCACCGGGACCGACTTGGCCACCCATCTGATACTGCGGCAATGTACTTGCGCTCATGGTACTAGCTATGCCGCTACCCATAGGTGTTGTGACTGGAGGTGAAGGCATATTCATAATACCTTGTAGTACTGGTGGTAAACCTGTAGGTTGCTGTGCCATAGCCTAGCTCCTCAACTGTGTTAGAAGTAATTGTACTGTAGCACGTAAGTTAGCCACGTCATTGGCCAAAGACTGTACGTCTACTACTAAATTTGTATAGTCGTCTAATACTGGAACACTAGCTTGCCCTGTTACGGTAACTACATTGCCAGAAATGCTGAAGCTAGTAAGTACGTTTGTACCAGCGCCTGCGGCTGAGACATTAGTCATTACCTGTGCAACCGGATCACTTATACTTACTTGTGCTTTGGTTATGGCTTTACTCGCAAGGTCAGATTCGCCACGTATGCCAGCCAGAAGCTCAACATTTTCTTTAATCGCAGATAACATGCGCGACTGCCATTCGTCTACCCCAGTGGTAGGTACAGCAGGTATACCTGAATATCTAGTCGATAATGCCATTACGCTTCTCTTAACCCTACCGGTGTATCCGCAAGATGTATAGACCTTACACGTACAACGCTTTCAAGTTCCACCTCAAATGTATCCGATTTATAGCCTGAAGGCAATCGAAACGTTTTACTGTTGGATAGTGACGTTGTAAACTTTAAAGCTTTGTCTACGTACAGTTTAAATGTTACCTCGTTAGCTCCGTCCCAACGTATAGTTGTATCTTCCCAATCGTCTGTCACAGCATCCCAAGCAGCTGTCGTATTAACAGTGTAATCAGCCACAACTTTAGCCGCCCCAAGGTTAAGCGGCTCCTTAGTTATTAGCGTTTTAGACTTCCATGTATAGTTAGATAGCGGTTGGCTACTATCGTCCCAACGGTAAATGTCCCCATCAGTACCGTCCACGTAGTACAGTATGTTCGTAAGCACATCGTACCAAGCAGCAGTAAAACTATACGTAGTGTCCACGAAGAACCCGCCAGCTTTTTCGTCTAGCTCAAAGATGATACTGCCGTTAGAGTGAGACGCAAAGTACGCATCGTTAAAGTACGTACCTGTCAGCGTAGACGGGTCTAGGTCATCACCCCAAGTGTCGCTATTATATAGAGCCTTTGTGGCTAACTGCGCACCAGTAGTGGTAGAGTACAGAGCAATGCCATCGTGAGTCGCATACATAACACCCACGCCAGTGTTAACGATACTGTTCTTATTCAGACACGGAAACCTAGCATCTGTACGAGTTAAAGAAAATACTGCGGGGTTACTGCCAGATACAATGTACGCATAGGCTTCTGTCATAACGATAAGGCTACCACTAAAGAGGGCAAACCCTACTACGTTGTCTTCTAGGGTAAGCTTAGACGCTTCGGGCCAAGCGTGGTACGCTCCCGGCTCAGAGAAATAGACTTCATTATTAACGAACCCAGCAAGAACGTTGTTTTGGATGGCTGTAAGCCCCTGCAAAGTTTCGGGCGGGGGAGCAAAGTCGTTAGTGGTTAGTACGTTGCCAAGGCTAGCTACGGCAAAGTCGTCTATAAATGTATAGTTACTTTCGCCCCAATACCTAGCAGTGTCTACGCCGGGGTTTTCAGATGTATCGTGGTACAGCGTACCTGTAGCAGAAGTGGCAGACACATTAGCAGCTGTCTGTGCGTACTCAAAAGTATAGTCGTCTATAATCTCAGTGACCTCGCCTCCTGCAATATTAAACGAAGACACAGAGCAGTTAGCTATCTTAAAGAACGTGCCGACTGAGGTGTTATGCGGGTCTGACGTAGTTACCCTAGACACGTTACTGGTTCTCTGCACACTAGCTAGAGCCGTAGGGAACCACAGCGTAGCAATACGCAAGTAGTCGGCTGTGGTAGTGCCAGTGACTGTACGGTATAGTCGTATACCACGCACAAAGTTCTTACCTGTAGGCTTAGCACTAGGCAGATTGGTAACGGTTACGACTTGACCCTCACGAATAAACAAAGGGTCAGACGGCTCAGAACCGATTGACTCCTCACTCCATGGAGTAAACCATGTGTAAAGGTAATTACGTGAGCGGATGTTACCGGCTAGATCAACTTTACCATCTGTGTTGGCTGTAACCCCTACAGGAAAACCGGGACTTGTGTATGTAAGAGTTGTGTCAGATGGTGCATTGACTTCGATAGAGCGTGCGTTAAAAGATCGTAAATCCCACTCGACATTACCAGATGTAGTTACTGATGTGGCAGACGTTACTGTAAAACTGTTGGCATTAACCTTAGTCATGGTAAACACGCCACTCACAGCAGTACCAGACGTATAACGTAGAATAACTTGCGCACCTGATTCTAGCCCGTGTCCAGTAACAGAGACAGTTATAGTAGTGCCGGACTGCGAGTACGTACCGTCTATGTGGGTAAACCCTGTGATGGTGGCGATAGCACCTGACTTTAGACCGTGGTTAGCACTTGTAGTAAGTGTGACTACACCACTGGCGTCTCTAGCATAGTTGGTTGTACTCTTTGTAGTAAACGCTGCAGCTGCTACAGCTGGTATAGTGTCAGGCAGGGGTAGCCCAAGATTATAGTAGTCCACAGGGTAAGGCTCTGAACCAGTGGTAGCTAGTGCGTATGTACTTACTTTTGGCGCACCGTCCCCAGTGTAATAGAACCGCTGTTCATCAGCGTCTGCGGCCCCAGAGGGGGTAGCAATATCTACATCAGTAGCCCACGACAGCCACTTTAACTCGCCAGTACTGGGCGCACGAAGAGCGTGCAACTTCTTTACAGTACCTGTGCGCTCAGTATTATCTACGATAACAGGTGTAGGGTACGGGATTAAGTCACCGGAATATAACTTAATATTTGTGGCAACCTGAGCAGCCGTATCCGGTAATAGTTCAGAGGCTATCTTAGGAGCCTTACCGTAGAACTTTTGTATCTTAACCCCTGCCATATTACACCATCAATTCAAAGTGCGGTCCATCAATAAACGGACGGCGGTTCTGTGCGCGGCGCTCATCAATGTAGCTGTTCATAGCGTCTTCCATAGTACCACCGGAGAATTGAGCAATGTTTGGGACTGTCCATGCAGCACCCCAACGAATCGGAACGTCAACTTCGCGAGCAGCTTCGGCCATAGCGTCAGCAACATCGTCGTACAAATTCAGTTCCCACGATCCCCTCGAACCAATATAAACCATTAAATCAACGGCCAAGCCCTCAAGGTGCTTGCTTTTCATAGTTTGGGACGCACCCTTTTCGACCAAGGCACGTTGTTCATCCATAGTTCTTAGGCCGCAAATCACGCCGAAATCAATTTTACTACGGTGTATGGCTGAATTAACAACCGCTTGCAGGCGTTCATCCACGCCGCTCAGTCTATCAAGACTGCGTTTTGAAAGTTTAAACATTATTTCTTACCCCCAAAGAATTTAGTTGCTGACCGTACGGCGAAGCTACTAGCTACAATTACACCTAACGTATAGCTGTACCAATCTGGCATGGTACCCAATGCAGCAAACCCATTAGCCACGGCTTTATCTGCCCACTCAAAAGGTAGGAAGGCCAAGATTAACGGTATAGAAAAAAGTATAACAAGGTACTCGTCTTTCCATGAGTTCTGGGTTCCTTGCGCCATGATCTTTTCCCAGTCGGCCTCTGACGTAGCAGCAGATAACATAATTTTAGCTTTGGCGTCAGCCTCAGAAACTTTCATGCGTGTTTCAGCAGCCTTGGTTTCGACCTTAGAGGACAACCATGTGCTTGCGAGTGACCCTATCGGGCCGAGTATAGCTTGTATCATTTCCTAGACTCCATGGCATTAAACCCAAAGAAGGCACCGACAATGGCGCTTACGCTTACAAAGTACACCCCAGCAATAGACGTAAGGGAAGCAGTGGCCTCGCCTAAACCTATCGCTGACGTTACTACGATAGACGCAGGGTACAACAACATCCCAAGCAAAGCAAACCAAACCATCTTGCGCTGTTGGTCCCGCTTACTATCCTCGTCATCAAGCCTGCGCCTGCGGTCCTCCAAAGCCAGAGCATCCCACTCTTCTTTTTCAACAGCGCCGCTGCCGTTGGTGTCCGCTGCTTCAAACTCTGTCATCTTTCAAACTCCTTGCGTACGCAATCGCGTACCTCTTGTGGTGCGTTATTATAACAACTTTTCCCTGTTTGTCATATACAACATAATTACCCCTCTTGTTTCGATATAACTTCAAAGCAATACGTCACCGTGTG